>ENA-UOOD01000200-UOOD01000200.1-human-gut-metagenome-genome-assembly--contig:-CS67-NODE-200-length-84367-cov-6.772654_pt1 | contig 84367 bp, 72 predicted proteins | sample MGYA00242464_ERZ724011 | MGnify/ENA metagenome assembly ERZ724011 | reverse complement strand
GCCTCTGCCGTTGATCATGTCGCCGTCGCCCTCAGCGGCAGCTACGAACATACAGGGACCGTCAAAATTCTTAGCAATAAGTGTTTCGGGAGTCTCAGGACCGAAGTTTCCAAGGAATACGGTCAAAGCGTTACAGCCTGCCTCGTTGACCTCGGCAACTGCCTTGAGCATATCAAGCTCGTTCTCAACGGTAGTCTTGCACTCGTAAACATCAAGACCCCTCTTTGCGCACTCGGCAACTATCGCCGCGCGTCTCTTCTCGGAAAGCTGAATCGGGAAGCAGTCACGCGAAACAGCAACAATACCGAGCTTTACAACAGGAATGTTTATCATACTTAACCTCCAAATAAATATTTACTCTTTCTTATATGGGGACATCCCCAAAAAGAAACAGTATTATACATACTGATATCCATTATGTACATTCATTATACAATATTTTGTCCACAATATCAACCGTTTTGAAAAATTTTTTTCTCATTGAACAAAAATAAATTTCCGTTTTGTGCATTTTAGTTGATGGGCTTGCAAAACAAATGCGGCTGTGATATAATATGCGGGATTTTGGATGTCGAAAGGAAGTATTTTGCGATGGCAACGCTTTTGCTTGTTGTTATATATGCGGCGTTTATAGGACTTGGCGTGCCGGACGCTGTTTTCGGCTCGGTCTGGCCTGCGGTTTATGAGGATTTCGGAATATCGGTTTCGATGGCTTCGGCTGTAACCATGACCTGCACCTGCGGCTCCATAATAATGAGCTTCTTCTCTGCAAGGATAATAAACTGTTTCGGTACTCCTGCCGTAACAGCGGTATGCACCTGCCTTACAGCATCTGCGCTTTTGGGCTTTTCCTTTGCACCGAATATCTGGTGGATGGCTCTGCTTGCACTTCCTTTGGGACTTGGCGGGGGATGCATAGACGCTGCGTTGAATAACTATGTCGCGGTTCACTATAAAGCTTCGCACATGAGCTTTTTGCACTGCTTTTATGGTGTGGGAGTGGCTTTAAGCCCTTATATAATGTCGCTCGCCCTCGGCGACAGCGGCGACTGGAGACAGGGTTACCGCACTGTGTTCATTGTTCAGGCGTGCATAGCGCTTATTACAATAGTAAGTCTTCCTCTGTGGAAAAAAGCTCACGGAAGCGAACATAAGTCTTTGGAAAAGGAATCCGGTCAGGAGGCTATAAGCCCTTTCGTGATGCTCAAAGACCCCAAAATGCGGCTTACCTGCCTTGTCTTCTTCGGCTCCTGCGCGCTTGAAATGGGATGCTGTGCATATGGCAGTACGTATTTGGTAAAGGCAAGGGGAATGGCGACCGACCTTGCCGCTATGATGATATCCGTAAACTACGCCGGTCAGGCTGTGGGAAGGTTTACTTCGGGACTGCTTGCAAAAAAATATTCCGGTCAGAAAATAATAGCCCTTGGACAGATGATACTTCTTCCTGCAATACTGCTTCTTATCCTGCCGCTAAAGGGCACTGTGCCGGCGGCAGCGGCAATGTTCCTTATCGGCTTCGGAAACGGTCCTGTATTCCCGAATATGGTTCACATAACTCCGGAGAATTTTGAAAATTCCCAGTCGGCAATGGGTGTGCAGATGTCGGCGGGGTATATAGGTGTTCTTGCATCGCCGCTTATTTGCGGAGCGCTTGCAAAAATCATGGATTTTAAGCTGTTTGGATGGTATCTTTTGGTGCTGTTTTTGCTGTTTTCTACAGGAATATACCTTCTTGGAAAGTATAGCAAGAAAAATAAATAAAAATTTTTAAAAAAATTTTCGAAAAACACTTGCATTTTTCAAAAAGATGTGCTATATTAATAAAGCTGTATTGAACGCTGTTTGAAATCGGGCGATATATTGGGATATAGCCAAGAGGTAAGGCAGCGGACTTTGACTCCGTCATTCCGGTGGTTCGAATCCACCTATCCCAACCAAAGTCATCGATTACAGTTTAAATAAATTGCGGTTTCGCCAAGTGGTAAGGCACTGGACTCTGACTCCAGCATTCCCTAGGTTCGAATCCTAGAACCGCAGCCAAAAATCCCGAATGCTTTTGCGTTCGGGATTTTTACTTATTACTTTTTCACTATTCACTATTCACTTTTCACTAAGTTGGGGTATACGCATTCGGGATTTTGAAGTAATAATTAATAGTGAATAGTGAAGAAGTGAGGTATCAAGCGTTTCACTGCGGTGAAACGCGCGGCGATGGATTTTTTAGTCGCGGCTTCGCCGCTTGCCGCTGGCGCGGCTTTTTTTGTTAACCGACCGAACCGACCCACATATTTTCACGACTTATAGTCGAAAGCTTTCAAAAACATAAGCATTATTCCGAAATCACGAAAGGAACATCTTAGAGATGGACAACTCCCTGATAACCGCACATCTTGATTTTTTGCTGTCCAACGCCATAGCCAAGTGCCAAAGCCTTGCCGATGCGCAGGATTTGACGCAGGAGACTATTCTTTCCGCACTTGCCTACATCAAGAAGGGCGGAGAGATCAAAAACGTCCGGGCTTGGCTTTTAAGCGTTATGACCCGGCGGTATTACGATATGCTCCGGCGGAAATATCAGCTGCCTACCGTGGCAATAGGGGAGGGCTTTGACATTCCCGACTGTAACGACTTTGACGACCCACTTATAAAGCAGGAGGAAGCCGCCGAGGTTCGCAGGGAGGTTGCATATCTTGCCGATTCATACCGCTCGGTTATCGTCAAGCGGTATTTTGAGAACAAGGGCGTGGGGGAGATATCCCGCGAGCTCGGGCTGCCCGAGGGGACGGTTAAAAGCCGCTTGGATTTCGGAAGGAAGCAGATAAAGAAAGGTTTTGACAGTATGGAAAATTATGATAACTATTCGCAGAACAGCTATATGCCGCAGCAACTAAGGGTGAGCAACAGCGGAAGGTTCGGTCTTAACGGCGAGCCGATGTCGCTCGTCGAGGAGGATATCTTGGCGCAGAATCTTCTGATACTCGCCTATGACAAGCCGATTACTGTGAGCGAGCTGTCGCGCAAAATCGGCGTAGCCGCCGCATATACCGAGCCGGTCATAAAAAAGCTTGTCGACGGCGAGCTTATGAAGCGTCTGCGCGACGGCAGGGTGTACACCGATTTCATCATATATGATGCTGACGATTACGTCAAATACATTCACGAGGAAGAGGCGTTCGCACATGATAATATCGAAGCCTACCTTGTCCCCGCGAAAGCGGCGATTGAGAAGCTGAAGCAAAAGCCGTATTACAGCCACTGCCTTGAGCGGATGATGCTGATACACATAGCTGAAAACGGTCTTTATGACAGCATGAAGCCGTTGAGGCACGAGCAGATATTCCCTGAAAGACCCAACGGCGGGCGCTGGATAGCCTTCGGCACGAAATATCCCAACGGCGGCTGGAACATCCCCAAGGATATGCGCGGCAAGCATGAATACGGTTATGCAGGACTGCGGAATCTGTATATCGACAGCTTTATCGGCTCAAAGGGTCTTAAAATATACAACTATGAAACCTCGCTCGACCCTAACAGCTGGCAGAAGCATTCCGGCTTCGGCTATAATTCCTTCATGGATATCGAGCTTGATATGCTCAGGCTGTTCTACCTGATTCACAAGGATATCGCTCCGGAAACGGTTGACCTCGACACCAAAATGATAAAGGGAATCCCGCTTTTGGAGGAGCGCGGATTTATCTCCCATGAAAACGGAAAGCTGAAACTGGATATCCCTGTGCTGACCCACGAGCAGGAAAAGGAGTTCTTCGGCATATGCGGGGAAGCCTCGGAGGCGTTTGCCAATAGCATACGCAAGCCCTTGTCGGAATACTGCCGCACCCACATAAAGGAGATACCGCCGCATCTAAAGAGCGTCCCCGACCAGAAGCGTACCATGCCCTATGAGCCTAACGCCATGATGTTTGTCTATGAAGCAATAGAAAAGGGACTTCACCAGTACGAAAAGGGCGTGCCTTGCCCGGAAACCTTTATCGTAATCGACTGACGGGCAAGCAGGAACGGTCATATAAAGCACCAAGCAGGAAATAAAATGCAGTTGTATTCGCACCAAAGACATTTTAGATGTTTTTGTATACTATGATTAAGAAAAGCGATATAAATATATCTATTATACATATTGAAATTTAAGCGCAATGAGGGTATATTTATTGAGGATTCCGCGATTAGGAATATTTCCCCTGAGCGGCGGCTATTATAGTCATATGCGAATATATAACTCGGGCTTGTATCCTTTTCGGGATATGTCCGGGACTGCGTGAAAGGCGATATAAAATGAAAAAATTTCTTGAATTCCTGCTTATTTCAGTGCTTGCGGTGCTCAGCGCCGTAACCTATATCATATTCATCTTTCCCAACAGCTTCGCGCCGGCGGGCTTCAACGGTATAGCAACTATGATTCAGTATGTTTTCGGCTTCAATGCCGGATATCTTTCACTGCTGATAAATATTCCGCTCGTAATAGTGGTGTTTTTCTTGGTGGATAAGGAATTCGCCGCAAAAACCCTTGTTTATATAGTCTTCTTCTCCGGTGCGTTGATTCTTTTGCAGGAGCCTTTTCTGGACTTGAGCGCATTCATCTATCAAACCGAAAACGGCACCAGCAAGATTTTAGGTCCGCTTGTCGCCGGAATATTAAACGGTGGGATTCTTGGGGCAACGTTCATGGCAAACGGCTCCTCCGGCGGAACAGACCTTGTTGCCGCCATCATCCATAAATTCAACGCCGCATATAACTTCGTGTGGGTGAGCTTTGCACTTACAACGGTTGTTGCACTTGTTTCGTATTTTGTCTATGATTACGAGATAGAACCGGTAATTCTGTGCATACTTTACTCCTACTTCTCCAGCAACGTAAGCGATAAGATGCTCAAAGGCTCCCGCGAGGCTATAAAGTTCGAAATCATTACCAACAATCCTGAGGAGATTTCCCACGAGATAATAGAAAAGCTGGGTCACTCTGCTACCCTTATAAACGCCGAGGGCTGCTATTCTCACGACAGAAAGAGTATGCTTGTCTGCGTTATCAATAAGGACCAGATAGTTAAGCTTAAGCAGATTCTGAACAAATACCCCGGTTCGTTTGCATCCATTTCAAACGTAACCAACACCGTCGGCAGATTCAAGGGCAAGCGAAAGGAAAGCACTGTCGTGGATTAAATTCTGTAATGATGGAGCGCCCTCATAATTGAATACCGCGATATCCAAGTTTGATTGGGTATCGCGGCGTTTTTTATAAAATATTGTGTGATGTGTACGCTTTTTTCCTTATAATTCCGATCAGAATGAAATAATATTATTATAAAATGTTAATATTGTTTCTTTACAAGCCGGTCGGAATATAGTAAAATATTTCTAACAGAGCATGGCTCGGCTTGTGATTATTGACGAATAACAAGCCGTAATATGCTTAAAGAAAGGAATGATATAGAAATGAAAAGAATAACAGCACTGTTTCTTGCTGTGGTTTTGATTCTTGCGCTGGTGGGCTGCGGAAAGGAAAAGCGGGAAATCGTAAAGCTGACCCTTTCCACCGAGGATTCTGTCGCAATTCTTGCAGCGGCAGGAATCAGCCTTCCGGATGCCGAAGAGGTCGCAGGGGTAAATACCTCTATCGAGTGGTTCGCATGGTATGACGATTTCCACAACTATGCTGAGGACGAAATAGTAAACACCGGCTTCTGGACTTTTGAGCAGAAGTACGGCGGCAGTATAGACTGGGTAGAATGTGAGTGGGGCAAAAGGTTTGACGACCTTGCAAATCTCATACTGTCTGACGAATCGCCCGACTTTATGCCGCTTCTTTTGAACGCCTTCCCGACAAGGGCGATAAAGGGCTTGTTTATCCCGGTTGACGATTACATAGACTATGATGACCCGCTGTGGGAGGGTACAAAGCCATTTGCATATGACTATTACTCTTTAGCCGGCAAAACTTATGCCATCTGCACCGATTACGGTCCGGGCAACGTCTGTGCGTATAATAGAAGAATCATAGAGGAATGGGGCTATGATGACCCTGCAACCCTTTTCGCCAACGACGAGTGGACATGGGATGTCTTTGCCGATATGTGCAAGGACTTTTCCGACCCTGACGAGGACAGATATGCGCTTGACGGTTGGTGGTTCCAGCTTTCTCTTATGCGCTCCTGCGGCGAGACTATCATAGAATACAACACCGATACCCGCCGGTATGAGTCGAATATAGACAGCCCCGGAATCGAACGAGCCGCAGATCTGCTTTACGACCTTGCTAAGAACGAATGTGTTTATCCTTGGTGGGCTAACGGCTGGTCGATCCGCAACGGCACCAACGGCGCAGGCATGAAGGACGGCAAGCTGCTCTTCTACTTCTGCACTATTGATACCTTCACCGCGCCGGTCGAGGAAATCTCGAATGTATGGGGAGATATTACTGCGAACGAGCTTATGTTCTGTCCCGCCCCGCGTGACCCTAACGGCGACGGTGGATATTATACCGAGTGCTATCCATCCGGCTACTGCATAGTTTCAGGCTCTGACAATCCCGAAGGAGTTGTACTGTTCTCCTCCTGCGAAAGATTCAAGATACTGGATCCCACCGTTGTGAAGATTGACCTTAAGCAGAAGAAGGAAATATACCTCTGGACTCAGGAAATGCTTGATATGCACGAAACCTGCTATAACCTTGCCTGCTCGGGCAACTATATAGTTCCTTACGACGCCGGCTTGGGCGACAAGCTTTCAGGCGTTGTGGATGCTTTTGAAAACAACGGTCACACTCAGGACGCTACCACATGGGCACAGCTAAAGGAAGCTAACTCCGAAAAGCTTGCATACTATCTTGATGAGCTCAACGACCAGCTTGCTGAAATTGATAAATAAGATTCATTAATTATACTTATTTTCGTTTGAAAGTGTTCAGACCATGCATGGTCATAAAAACAGGTGCAAAATCCCATCATATAGCGGTTTTGTGGTGATTCTGTAGTTACGCTTTTAGTATTAAATATCCCTTCCGCCAAGGTCAAACCAAGGCGGAAGGGATGTTTTTTCGGTTATCGTTCGATATTGGGCAAGGCTTATCTTACTTCAATTCCAATCATCTCGCCGTTATCGTCATATACAACATTGGCAACACCGCGACCGGTGTCCTTGAATTTAAAGCTGAACGCCGCTCCGTTGGGAGCGTTATCTACTAAGCCATCCATAAGCTCGCCATTGTAATAGACATTTCCCATGTCGCCGTTGTCCGACGGTACAAAGCTTATGCCCAAGCCGGAGTACTTTTTAAAGATTTCTTCAAAACTTCTGCCTTGTGCCTTAGAGCCCGAAGCTACAGTTGCCTCTAAATCGTCACACATCTGTCCCAATACAGTTTTCGCTTCGGCAAGCTCATCAGAAACCTCGCCAACAGGGCTTAACTCAACCGTGGTCGCTGTTATCTCGCTGCCGTCGCCAACGACATACGGAGTTTTCAGGTTCTCAAACTCCTCCTCAGTGGCCTTTCTCAGCCCGATGAGCCTGCCGAACGGGTCAACGCTGCCGTCAGGATTGGTTGTAGCCTCGCGGACGGTGTAAACGTCAATCTTGCCCAACTGGTTCAGATATACATACTTGCTCGCAAAGCCGTCGCCGACCTCGACGCCGTCGCAGAAATACCGCACCGGCTGATCGTTGTAGAGCATCATGCCGTCTGCATTGAAGCTGATTCCGTAGCCGCCGTATGCCTTTATTACTTCCTCGTTGGTGAGCTGTTCAGATTCGTAGGATGAAGGCACAGCACCCTCGGTTGTAGTGGCTTCAAAGTTGAATTCGGGGACATCCGTCTTTTTCAGCGATATAAGCTTGCCGCTCCCATCTCTGAGCGCAACGACGCCGATTTCTCCGCCGTCCATCAGTGAGCGGACATACGCCCCGGGCTTGTATTCGTCATAGAAGTAGCCGACCATTTCGCCGCCGAAGTAGAGGGCGTCCTCGGACTTGTTGTAGCGAAGCCCCAAAGCCTCATATTCCGGGAAGAATTTGGACTGATATACATAGTAAGCGTTGCCGCCCATATCGCTGAGTTCAGTATGAGTGGATATCTCGTAGTCAAATTCACCGTCGCCAGTGCCGGTGCATAGAACTATTCCCCCGTCCAAATCCTTGGAGTACAGAGCACCGTTTTTGATGTTCTCCAGCATATCCTCATACATGGCAATGGCGTTGTCGATCTCTTCCTGAGTCCAAACAACCTCCCCGCGTGACGGTGTTGTGAATGATGAGCCGAGGCATTTCTGCAATTCTATCTTTTCGTTTTCCAGCCAAGCCTTGAACTCGTCATATGTCCACCATTCGACATCCTGATTCCAGCTTACGCCGTCGAAGCCGTATTTATCCATAAGCTCCTGCTCGGTCATGTAGGTTTTTCCGCCGTCGTCGCTATAGCGATAGGTAGACAAATCGCCGTCGCCGGTACCTGTAGCTATAACGTCTAACTCGGTCACGGAATTAATGTCCGGCTTATCCGCCGAAGTCGCGAACGCGCCTATCGTGCACGCAACTACAAGGCAGGCCGCCAAAGCCGATATAACGCCTATTTTTTTAGTTTTCATAATAGCAGTTATCCTTTCCTGTACTGCATTTCTGCAAAAACCGGTGTAAATAGGAACGCCGCTTCTTTTTTCTTCAAGACTTATAAGCGCGTTGGCATAGTCAGCGCGTGAATCAGTGCCAAACGCAGATACCACTCTTTCATCACATGAAAGCTCGATATCCCGGTTTAGCAGCCAAGCCATCAGCCATACCGCAGGGTTGAACCAGTGAACACAGCAAACCGCGATGGCTAAAAGCTTTATGGCAGGGTCGAACCGCCTTATGTGGGTAAGCTCGTGCATAAGCGCGAAGTCAAGAAGCCTGCTTTTTGATTCCGAATCCTTGCCGTCCAGAATAAGCTTGGGCAGAAGTATAACCGGGCGGAAAACGCCGTAGGTGAGCGGAGCGGATATCTCGTCCGACTGCCTTATCTGTATTCCTTTCGGGATTTCGATGTTGCCCAACCGGTGGGATATATCCCAATCACTCAATGGCAGGGAAGAGCGGAATCTCCTTATGTTTTTAGCATAGGATATCCCGAAATACCCCGCAAGAGCCATTGCGACAGCGAAGTAGATTATCTTCTCCCAAGGTAGTTTGATTCCGCCGTCTGCCTCGGAGGAAGGCTCGGAACCCGCTTCAACCCTTGGATACTGCCTGTAGCCGCCATAATAATAATCGCTGAATATATCCTCGCTTTGTATGGTTATATCTTCGAAAACAGGGGACTCGGTGACCTCATCCTGACGGAATAATTTCGCAAGAGAGTACACGCTTCCTGCAAACGGCAGTTCAAACGGCAGAATAAGCCGCAATATCGCCGCAAGCCAGAGTATAACAAAGGCGCGCTTGGGGAGCTTGGATATAAGCAAAGCCCTGATAATAGCTATCGCCAGTATCATAATCCCGCCGTAAACGCTCATTTCAATAAAGCTAAGCATAGCTATCACTCCAGCTCTTCGACGATTTTTTTCAGCTTGGCTATCTGTTCGGCTGAAAGCTTCTTTCTTGAAAGAAGAGATGCGAACAGCATATCCGCAGAGCCGCCGTAAACGCGGTCTATAAGCTCGTCGGTCTGTGCCGCCTGAACCTCCTCCCGTGCTATCAGTGCGTGGCAGACAAAGTTAGGCTCTCTGCGCTCGATAGCTCCCTTGCCTATACATCTTTTAATAAGAGTATAGGTGGTGTTTACGTTCCAGCCGATTTCTTCGCCTAAAACCAGGGCGATGTGCTTGGCAGTAACGTCGCCCTCCCGCCAGATAACATCCATTACCTTAAGTTCAGAATCAAAAAGCTTTACGTCCATTTTTACATTTTCCTTTCTATACGACTATAGTCTTATGAGCTCAATATCATACTACCACAGTAGTAAACGGTTGTCAAGAGGTTTCAGAAAAATTAATATTATCTTTTTGCGGCATATAATCAGAAAATATTTATCTGACAAAAAATGAAATTCATAATTTGTTATTGACTTTGCACTAAGAACATGGTATTTTGTTAATAGCGTTATATTAAATTATATAAAATAAATGGAGGGAATGATATGAAAAAATTATTCGCACTGCTTTTGACGGTTGTATTGGTTATCGGACTTGTAGGCTGCGGCAAACCCAAAAGGGAAGTCATACAGCTGACTCTTTCCACCGAAGACGCCGAAGCGATTTTGAACGCCGCGGGCATCTATCTGCCTGACGCTGAAACGGTCGCCTGCAAGGACACTGTTATCAGACTTTACGGCTATCGCAATGACCTTCAGAACTATTCCGAGCAGGAAATGCTTCAGACCGGATATTGGACCTTCAAGGAAAAGTACGGCTGTGATATCGAATGGATAGAATGTACCTTCGGTGAACGCTGGACCACCCTTGCAAACCTGCTTCTTGCCGATGATGTCCCGGATTTCTATGCGGCATGGGCAACAGATTTCCCGTATTATTCAATTAAGGGTATGTTCCAGCCTGTTGATGATTACATAGACTACAGCGACCCGCTTTGGTCGGAAATGAAATATATGGCTGACACATATTTTTCTGTGGGCGGCAGGCACTATGTTTTCATTACGGATGTTATTGCAAACTGCGTTGTTATTTATAACCGCAAAGTTATGGACGAATGGGGCTTCGACGATCCCGCAGAGCTGTTCTACAACAACGAATGGACATGGGATAAAATGATGGATATGTCCCTGGATTTTACCGATGCAGAGGATGGCAGATATGCCTTTAATGCATGGCATACCGAGGAAGCTCTGTTCTCTTCGACCGGTACATATCTTGTTGAATTCGACCCTGAAACCGGCAAGTATGTATCCAATCTTGACGATCCGAGAATAGAGCGCGCCTCTAACTGGCTGTATGATGTCATGAAGAACGAGCTTTGCTTTCCAATGTGGACCAACGGCTGGAATCTTAACTACAGTGCTGAGGGCGGCGGAATGAAGGAAGGCAAAACCCTCTTTGCAATGGACCCGTGGTATGTATTTGACGAGTGCCGCAGTGCAGAAGAGTATGACGCTGTCTTTGGCGATATCAGAGCGGGCGATTTGATGATAGTTCCCGTTCCAAGGGATCCCAACGGCGACGGAGAATATTATATCGACTCTAAAATCAAGGGATATAACCTTATCAACGGTGCACCTCACCCCGAGGCTGTAGCGCTTCTGGCAGCGTGTGACAGATTCAAGACTGTTGACCCTACAGTTACCAGCTTCGACCGCAGACAGCTTCAGGAAAAGAAGGGCTGGACGGAAGAAATGCTTGATATGTGGGATACCATGTATGAAATTGCTCACTCTCACAACACCCAGATCATATTCGGCGAAGGTCTTGGCGATCGTGTTGCTCCGATAGTCGATACCGTTATAAACTATACGAGAAACGGTAACAGCACCTTCACTCAGCGCAAGGAGCAGAATTCAGAAAAGCTGGATTACTATCTTGAAGAGCTTAACCAGATGATAGAGGAAGCGGAAACCAAGTAGTGCCGGCTAACGACAAATCCAATAATAATCCCGCCTTGATGTTATATCATCAGGGCGGGATATTTTACTATATTTATGCGTTCATAAGCTCAGCAAGCTTACCGGCAATTGCATCAAGAAATTCCTCAGAATAAACGGTGCGCTTGTTTTCTATGGTGGAAAGCGCCGCCATGTCACCGGTCATGATGCCCGATTCGATGGTGGATATCGTAGCTCTCTCAAGCTTGTCGGCATAGTCGCACAGGGCGGGGATGTTGTCCAGCTCGCCGCGCTTTCTGAGCGCTCCAGACCATGCGAATATCGTGGCCACGGGGTTTGTAGAGGTCTTTTCGCCCTTGAGCCACTTGTAATAGTGGCGCTGAACTGTACCGTGAGCGGCCTCATACTCATAAATACCGTCGGGAGATACGAGCACAGATGTCATAAGACCCAAGCTTCCGTAAGCGGTGGCAACCATGTCGCTCATAACATCTCCGTCGTAGTTCTTGCAAGCCCAAATCATTCCACCCTTGGACTTAACCACGCGGGCTACAGCGTCATCGATAAGCGTGTAGAAATACTCGATTCCTGCGGCTTCAAACCTTTCCTTGTACTCGTTTTCGTATATTTCCGCGAAGATATCCTTGAATCTGTGGTCGTAGACCTTGGAGATAGTGTCCTTAGCGGCAAACCAGATGTCCTGCTTGGTGTCAAGAGCGTAGTTAAGGCAAGCGCGCGCAAAGGCGGAAATCGAACTGTCTAAATTGTGGACGCCCTGAATAATGCCGTCACTTGCTGTGAAGTTGTTTATAAGAGCACGTGTTTCGTTGCCGTTCTCGTCGGTAACAACAAGCTCAGCCTTAGAGCCCTTGGGGACTTTCAGCTCGGTGTTCTTGTAGATATCACCATAGGCGTGCCTTGCAATGGTAATCGGCTTTGTCCATGTCGGAATGAATGGGGTAATGCCCTTTATGATGATGGGCGCGCGGAAGACGGTACCATCCAAAATCGCCCTGATAGTGCCGTTGGGGGACTTCCACATTTCTTTAAGCTTGTATTCCTCGACCCTTGCCGCGTTCGGCGTGATGGTTGCGCACTTGACGGCAACGCCGTACTTCTTAGTAGCCTCAGCCGAATCGATGGTGACCTGATCGTTGGTTTCGTTGCGGTGAACAAGTCCTAAGTCGTAGTACTCGCTCTTCAGATTGACATATGGGAGTATCAGCTGATCCTTTATCATCTGCCAGATGACCCTTGTCATCTCGTCGCCGTCCATCTCGACAATGGGCGTAATCATTTCTATTTTTGCCATATATATCATTCCTTTCAAATTAGTTTATGCTAATGCCTGCGTCTGCCCTTGGACTTGCTTTCCTGTATTTTAAGACTGGATTTTCCTACCTTTTTAAGCTTTGCAATATAGAATCCCTCGTAAAGCTCATCCGGCATTACGCACAATGTTCCGTCAAGCTTAACAGGCAGCCTCGGCAGACTGTCAAGCCAATCCTCACATAGCGGGACTACCTCCACTCCGCCGCCGGATAATGCCCAGCTGATGATATCCTCGTTCTCTCTTGACAGAACCGAGCAGGTGGAATATATCATTTCCTGCCCCGGCTTCAACAGGGATATCGCCTTGGCAATAAGCGCCTTTTGGGAGCGGACGCATTTTGAAATAAGCTCCTCGGTGAACCCTGCGTTTTCCTGCGCGGCGCCTTCAAAGTGAAGCGTACCGCTGCCCGAGCAGGGAGCGTCCAGAAGCACGGAGTCGAAGCTGAATACAGAATCAAGCCGCCGCGAATCGGTCTCCATGACGTAAACACAGCTTGCACCCAAAAGTGAAACATTGTGCCTAAGCCGCTCGGCGCGGATGTGGTTCATCTCACAGGCGGTTATCCGGCAGCCGTTTTGTGCGATTGCCGCTATTTGAGTAGTCTTCGAGCCGGGTGCTGCCGCCATATCAAGAATATCAGTCCCGATTTTTGGATTCATGAGCACCGGAGGGAGCATCGAGCTAAGGCTTTGCAGGTACACCCGTCCCTCGGCATAGGCGGGAAGTGCCTGAATTGTCGATTCGGTGGCGTTTTCAATCACGAAGCCATCCTCATACCACCCGGATGGAGTAAGCTCGATTCCAGCGCCCTCAAGCTCGGAAAGTGTGCTTTCTCGTTCACCATTAAGAGGGTTTATGCGAAGGCTGGGTTTGCGGTTCACAAAATATCCCGAAAGGATTTTCCCCGCAAGCTCTGCGCCGTACTGCTCGTTAAGAAGAGATTTTATAAGCTCCAAGCCGTTGTTTTTGCTGTCCATGGTTATATTTTGGATCTTGTGTAATCAAGAAGCCCGCCGGCGAGGATAATTTCGCGCTCTCTTTCGGAAAGCTCGATTTTAAGGGCGATTTCCTTGCCGTTCGAGATGTTTTTCATGATAACGCTGTTCGCATCCTTAACAGCAGCCCTCAGACCGGACAATTCGAGCTTGTCTCCCTGGGAAATGCAGTCATAGTCCGCTTCGTTCTCAAATGTCAGCGGCAGGATTCCTGCGTTTACAAGGTTTGCCTTGTGGATTCGCGCAAATGACTTAACTATTACCGCCTTGATTCCAAGGTACAAAGGAGCAAGCGCAGCGTGCTCGCGGGAGGAGCCCTGACCGTAGTTCGAGCCGCCTACAATCACGCTTTCGCCGAGCGATAAAGCTCTTTCCGGGAATTCGGTATCGACAACCTCGAAGCAATGCTTTGAAATTTCTGGAATGTTCGAGCGCAGGGGAAGAATCTTTGCTCCTGCTGGCATGATGTGGTCTGTTGTGATATTGTCGCCGGTCTTTAAGGAGCACTCAACGCTTAAGCTGTCCGACAGCGGCGAGGTCTTGGGGTAGTCCTTTATGTTTGGACCTCTGAGCACCTCAACGCTTTCGTATTCGTTATCACCCGCAGGGAGTGTAACCATATTGTCGTTAATTATAAATTTGTCAGGGATGTCGAACTGCGGCATCTCGCCCAAAGTCCTCGGGTCGGTAAGAACGCCTGTTATCGCCGAAGCCGCGGCGGTTTCGGGGGAAACAAGGTAGATTCCCGCGTCCTTGGTGCCGCTTCTGCCAAGGAAGTTTCTGTTAAATGTGCGCAGCGATACGCCCTTTGAGTTGGGGGACTGTCCCATTCCGATGCAGGGGCCGCAGGCGGATTCAAGAATTCTTGCGCCAGCGTCGATTATATCCGAAAGCGCGCCGCTGCGCGATATCATGTTGAGCACCTGCTTCGAGCCGGGAGCTATGCCGAGCGAAACATCGGGGTGAGCGGTCTTGCCCTTGAGGATATATGCCACCTTCATCATATCGAGAAGTGAAGAGTTTGTGCAGGAGCCTATAAGCGCCTGATCTATCTTCATTCCGGCAAGCTCGCGGACGGTTTTAACGTTGTCGGGGGAGTGTGGACAGGCAACCATCGGCTCTAATGTGCCAAGGTCGATGGTGAGCTCTTCGTCATATACAGCGTCCTCATCCGCCCTGATTTCCACCCAGACATCCTCGCGCTTCTGCGCCTTTAAGAACTCATATGTGCGCTCGTCGGAGGGGAAAATACTGGTAGTAGCGCCGAGTTCTGCGCCCATGTTGGTGATTGTCGCCCTTTCGGGAACGCTAAGGGTCTTAACGCCCTCACCGCAGTACTCGATAATCTTTCCGACGCCGCCCTTAACGCTTAAACGTCTTAAGACCTCCAAAATAACGTCCTTAGCGGAGACCCATGGGCTTAGCTTGCCGGTGAGCTCTATTTTAACTATCTTGGGATATGTGATGTAATAGGTGCCGCCGCCCATGGCAACCGCAACGTCCAGTCCGCCTGCGCCAATGGCTATCATGCCCAAGCCGCCGCCGGTGGGGGTGTGGGAATCCGAGCCGATAAGGGTCTTTCCGGGGATTCCGAAGCGCTCAAGATGAACCTGATGGCAGATGCCGTTTCCGGGGCGGGAAAAGCTGATTCCGCGTTTTTTTGCCACCGAGCCGATAAAGCGGTGATCGTCGGCATTCTCGAAGCCTGTTTGCAGGGTGTTGTGGTCTATATAAGCAACGCTCTTTTCGGTTCTTACACGCGGCACGCCCATAGCCTCATATTCTATGTATGCCATTGTTCCGGTAGCGTCCTGCGTAAGGGTCTGGTCAATTTTAATGCCTATTTCGCAGCCCTTTTTGAATTCGCCCTCTACAAGATGGGCTTTTAGTATTTTTTCAGCGGCAGTATATCCCATAAGTAAACTTCTCCTTTTTACATAATAGAGTATACACTATAGTTTATAATATGACGTCTGCTTTGTCAAGACAGTGCGGCACACTTTTTTGCGGTAAAACGTTAAAACTTTTTGTGTGAATTGCCGATATGCTCTTTCTTGATAAATTTTCAAGGAAAAAATACAATTTTGCTTGACTGTTACACAGTATTCAGTTATAATATATCTGTATATGCACAACATATCGAAACGTTTTTAGAGAATACTTTCGCTTGTTTCCGAGCATAATAGTATAAAATAATTCTTTTGGAGAGATATTATGCCGGAAAATAACGAAAATACAGCCGAGGTAACCCAGGAGCAGGCGGAGTTGAGCGAGCAGTACCGCGATATTGCCATAACCAATTCCCGCCACGTTATCCACTGCCTGAGCATTATCGGGCAGATTGAGGGACATTATATTCTTCCTCCGCAGAACAAAACCACCAAGTACGAGCATATCATGCCGGCGCTTGTGGCTATAGAGCAGGACAAATCCATCGAGGGGCTGATAATAATCATCAACACCGTCGGCGGGGATGTCGAAGCAGGGCTTGCCTTGGCGGAGCTGATATCCTCGATGAAAACGCCGACAGTCTCTATAGTCGTCGGCGGGGGACATTCCATCGGCGTGCCGCTGGCAGTGAGCGCAAAGCGTTCGTTCATAGTCAAGTCGGCAACAATGACCGTTCATCCGGTTCGCCTGACAGGGCTTGTTTTAGGAGTGCCGCAGACCTTATCCTATTTTGAAAAGATGCAGGAGCGCATAGTCCGCTTTGTTTCGGATAACTCCAGCATATCGGCAGAGCGATTCAAGGAGCTTATGCTCAGAACCGGCGAGCTTGTTATGGACGTCGGAAGCGTTCTTACCGGCGAGGATGCCGTTAAGGAAGGCATAATCGACAGCGTCGGCGGGCTGAGTGAGGCTATAGAGTGCCTTTATTCCATGATAGAATCGGGGGAAGCTTGATGCTGTATACCATAATAAGCGAGTATGATGTGTTCACCCGGGGCGAACAGCCTGGAAAATATATTAATGTTTCGGGCGGAAAGGTAGAATATACCGCCGCCGGCAAAAATAAAGTAGTAAAGAGCTTGTTTTCAACCGACCCTAAGATGTATCTCGACAAGAGGTACATTCCGGGAACGAAATTATAACATCAGGGGGTAATTACTAATGTCAATTCTGTCAGCAATTCTTCAAGCTATCATTCAGGGGATAACCGAGTTTCTGCCGGTTTCATCTTCGGGTCACCTGTCACTATATCAGCACTTCACCGGCAACAGCGGTGAGGGTGCGCTGATGTTCTCGGCGCTTCTGCACTTAGGAACGCTTGTGGCGGTCTGCACAGTGTTCTATAAGCAGATATGGGAGCTTATAAAGGAATTCTGCCTTATGATAAAGGATATCTTTACCGGAAACTTCTCGGTTAGGGACGCTTCTCCGCAGAGAAGGGTAGTGTTCATGTACATAATCTCAACTGCCATGCTGATACCCTTTGTAATCTTCAAGGGCGTGTTCGAGGGCTTTGCCGAGGATGGCTCTATTCTGATGGAGGGCATATGCTTCCTTTACACCGCCGCGATTTTGTTCATGGCAGACAGAACCTCCAAGGGCAGCAAAAAGGCTATTGACATGAAGTATAAGGATGCCACAACTATCGGATTCTTCCAGGGTGTAGCCCTGCTTCCGGGCGTTTCCCGCTCCGGTTCTACCATATCCGCTGGACTTTTCTGCGGTCTGACCCGTGAAGCCGCTGTAAGCTACTCCTTCATTTTAGGAATACCCGCAATTCTTGGCGGATGCCTTATTGAGGTCAAGGACGGTATCGCCCAGAAGGCTGATATCGGCGTTTTGCCATGCATAATCGGCTTTGTTGTTGCGGCAATAGTCGGATTCTTGGCGATAAAGCTGGTTCAGATGCTGATTAAGTCGGATAAGTTCAAGGTGTTCTGGATATATACCGGAATCCTCGGAGCGGTTGTTATAATCATTGCTATCATTGAAGCAATACTCGGTCATGCACTTGTAATCGGATAAAAATACATAAAAAGGATGTTATAAAATGGCGCAGAAATCTTCGGCTTCCACCCGCAAAAGAACCACTACGGCGAAAAAGAATACCAAGGCGGTCAGCGAGGCTAAAAGAATTCAAAAACACAGAATGTGGTCAACGGTGCTGTCTATCGTGGGCGTGTTCCTTATATTCCTGACATGGCTTAAGGGCGAATCACTGTGGAACAGTATGCAGATGATACTTTGGGGACTGTTCGGAATAAGCGCGGCTATTGTCGCGCCTATTGTCATATATGTAGCAATAATGCTGGCGCTGGATAAATCAAAAAGTGCGGTTGTTGTAAAGCTTGTTCAGGGGCTTCTTCTGATACTTCTTGTAAGCCCGATGTTTGAAATAATCTATGGCTTCACCTCCAAGACAGGCGCGTTTGTAGGGGAGGATTTCACCGCCAAGCTTACAAACCTTTATCAGAACGGCTCTGTAAACCATCAGGGCGGCGGAGCACTCAGCATCTTTCTGGGCGGAGCGCTGACCGGTCTTTGCGGCGAGGTCTGCGCTCTGATAATCATAATTCTTCTGATACTTTTGTTCGTAATGCTTTTAACCAATATTACCTTTGTGGATGTTTTCAGAAGGATATCTATATGGATATCCCGCCTGAAAGCCTCTTTGAGCGAGAGCAGTGAGGAGGCAGCAATCAAGCGCCTTGAACGCGAGGAAGCCCGCCGCAGGCAGCTTGAAGAGGAGGCCGCGCGTGAAAAGGATCGCAGGGTGGATATAGCCAAGTTCATCACTGACGATATGCCAGCCCATACGACTGAGACAAAGCCGGATGATGATGCAGATAAGAAATCGCGCAAGAAGCGTAAGGGTGAAAGAATGCCCGCCGACTTCATCATGCCTGATGAGCCTGAAAAGCCGGTTGAGGCTGCAGCACCTGCGGTGGAGGAACCTGTCGTCACTCCCGTTCCTGCTCCCGCACCAGTATCGGAGGAGCCGATTCAAGAGAAGCCTATCCACGCGGAAGAGCCTAAAGAAATCCCGCCGCTGCGTGTGGCAGAGCCTACCTCCAAACTTGATGATGCCAAACTTAAGCCCGCCGAAGCGGAAGCTGTACCCGCCGGTGAGGATGATTCCGTCAACCCGATATATGTTGAAAAGGACGGTCAGACCACACTTATTGAGATGGACGACGCCGATGTTTCCGGCTATTCCGTCCCGCCGATAGAGCTTCTTAACCCTGCAAGCCGTGCCGTTGAAAGCGATGACCTTCTTATGGAAACCGACAAGAACGCCGAAACCCTGGTGGATACATTGAAGAGCTTCGGAGTTGTGACAAGGATAGTAGGAATCCATCGTGGTCCATCTGTAACAAGATACGAGCTTCAGCCGGCGGCAGGTGTAAAGGTAAGTAAAATTACCAGTCTTGCCGATGATATCGCCCTAAACTTAGCCGCAAACGGCGTCCGTATAGAAGCGCCTATCCCCGGAAAGGCGGCAGTCGGAATCGAGCTTGCCAACAAGGTTCGTGAAACCGTCTGCATAAGGGAGCTTATCGACAGCGACGAATTCAGGAATGCAAACTCTAAATTAAGCTTCCCCGTGGGCAGAGATATCGAGGGCAAAATAATCGTCGGCGACATCTCCAAGATGCCGCATATCCTGATTGCGGGTACTACCGGTTCAGGTAAATCGGTGTTCACAAACTCTATAATCATGAGTATACTGTATAACGCCTCACCTGATGAGGTCAAGCTTATTCTTGTAGACCCCAAGCAGGTTGAATTCCCGGTGTATAACGGCATTCCGCACCTGCTTATCCCTGTTGTAACCGAAGCTAAAAAGGCAGCGGGCGCGTTGGGATGGGCTGTCACCGAAATGCTCAAGCGATATAAGCTTTTTGCGGATAACGGCGTCCGCGATTTGAAGGACTATAACAAAATGGCTAAGGACAGCGATGTTCTGACTCCTATTCCTCAGATAGTAATAGTGGTGGACGAGCTTGCCGACCTTATGATGGCTGCCCCTAAAGAGGTTGAGGATTCTATCTGCCGCTTGGCACAGCTTGCCAGAGCTGCGGGTATGCACCTTATTATCGCCACACAGAGCCCGCGTGTTGATATCGTAACAGGTCTTATCAAGGCAAATATCCCTTCAAGAGTGGCTTTGAAGGTATCTAACCAGATGGATTCAAGGGTAATTCTGGATGAAGGCGGCGCAGAAAAGCTTTTGGGCAACGGCGACCTTTTGTACAAGCCGGTAGGACTTGGCAAGCCGGTAAGAGTTCAGGGAAGTTATGTTGCAACCGAAGAAATAAAGAGGGTAGTTGACTTCCTTAAGGCTCAGACCTCTTCGCAGTATGATGAAGAGGTTGCCTCCGAGGTTGAAAAGCATATCCCTGTTGCAAAGGGCGAGAAGCCCGCGCAGGAGGCATCTAGCGAATCGAGCTCAGAGAATAACATGACAGAGCGCGCAATAGAAGTGGTTGTGGAAGCTGGACAGGCTTCAACCTCTTACTTACAGCGCAGATTAAAGCTTGGCTATGCCCGCGCCGCGCGCATCATGGACGAGCTTGAAGAGATGGGAATAGTAGGTCCAGCGGACGGCGCAAAGCCAAGAGAAGTCAGGCTGACCCGCTCGCAGTGGCTCGAAAGGAAGAATTCCATGCTGAATGAATCAGCTAATACCGGAAGCGGTGAGGATATATTATGAGCATTGAAAGCGAAGCTTTAATGAATACTGAAAGCGGCTTCATCCCGGTTTCCCGGGAGGAAATGCTAAAGCTCGGCATCGAGCAGTTTGATTTTGTATACATTTTGGGGGATGCTTATGTCGATCATCCCAGCTTCGGCGCGGCTATAATATCCCGTGTGCTGGAGCATAACGGCTTCACAATAGGAATCATCCCTCAGCCGAATTGGCACTCCGACGGCGATTTTATGCGCCTTGGCAAGCCGAAGCTCGGATTCTTGGTTTCGGCTGGAAATATAGATTCTATGGTAGCGCATTACTCGGTAGCCAAAAAGCGCCGCGATTTTGACGCATATTCCCCCGGAAATAAGGCGGGCAGACGTCCCGACAGGGCGGTAATAGTGTATTCAAATATATTAAGAAGGCTGTACCCCGATACTCCCATCCTTTTGGGCGGATTGGAAGCATCACTGCGCCGATTTGCGCATTACGATTACTGGGATGATGCTGTTCGCCCCTCGGTTCTTGTGGATTCCAAGGCGGATATACTTATGTTCGGAATGGGCGAGAATTGCATTGTTGAGCTTGCAAACAGGCTGAAAGCGGGCGAGGATGTTCATTCCATCCGTGATGTCCGCGGCACCTGCTACCTCTGCCCGACGGTCGAGACCCCTTACGGCGGCGTAGAATGCCCATCATATGAGATGGTTTGCTCCTCGAAAGAGATGTACGCCAAGGCCTGCCGCATCCAGTACGACCAGCAGGACGAGGTTTATGGCAAGACCATACTTCAAAGACACGGCTCCATGATGCTTGTGCAGAACCCTCCGCCATACGCTCTGACCACTGAGGAGCTGGACGAGGTTTATTCACTTCCGTATAAAAGAAACTATCACCCGATGTATGAAGCCGAGGGCGGAGTGCCATCTATAAAAGAGGTTCAGTTCTCGATAACCCACAACCGCGGGTGCTTCGGCTTCTGCAACTTTTGCTCGATTGCTTTGCATCAGGGAAGAAAGATATCCGTGCGGAGCGAGGAATCGGTCTTAAAGGAAGCCGAGCTTTTGACCAAGCTCCCCGGCTTTAAAGGATATATTCATGACGTCGGCGGTCCCACGGCGAATTTCAGGGTGACATCCTGCAAAAAACAGTTAGAGCAGGGACTGTGCAAGGGCAGAAAATGCTTAGCGCCTCAGCCTTGTCCCAATTTACAGGTCGACCACACCGAATATCTTGATATCCTGCGGAAGCTGCGGGCTGTTCCGGGCGTGAAAAAGGTGTTCATCCGCTCCGGAATCCGCTATGATTACCTGATGGAGGACAAGAGCGACGAGTTTATAACCGAGCTTATAAAATATCACATATCCGGTCAGCTGAAGGTTGCACCGGAGCATTGCTCTGCGGCGGTGCTGGATAAAATGGGCAAGCCGCATATTGAGGCATATAAGCGATTCCAAAAGAAGTTTTATGAGATAACCGGCAGAGTGCAGAAGGAGCAGTATCTTGTGCCTTACTTGATGTCCTCCCACCCGGGAAGCACTATAAAGGAAGCTGTGGAGCTTGCTGTTTTTCTGAAAGAGAACAATCTCCACCCCGAGCAGGTGCAGGACTTCTATCCCACCCCCGGAACCATTTCAACCTGTATGTTCTATACCGGACTTGACCCTTACACCATGAAGCCTGTGTATGTAGCGAAGGATCCGCACGATAAGGCTCTGCAAAGAGCACTTTTGCAGTACTTTTTGCCGGCAAATCAGCGCAAAGTCATTGAGGCTTTGGAGAAGGCCGGCAGAGAGGATCTTATAGGCACGGGCAAAAATTGCCTTGTCAAGCCGGATGCTGAATATCTCAGAAAAAAGAATCTGTCCGCCAGAAGGACGGATTGCAAAACACCCGGCAAGGCGCAGGGCAGACGGCAGTCGGAATCGCGCCCAAGGCGCAAAAGGTAATATCGAATATCCGAAAGGAATAAATAAATGTCAGAGAAGAAAGGAAAAAATCGGTATATAGCAGAGGGGACAAAAAAACCTCTTCATATAGATTATGGCTGGATTGCAATAGCGGCACTTGTTGTAATTGCGGTGACGCTTGCGATTTTCGCTGTTATGTCCGGCAAAATAGATATCGGGGATGGATATAACGGCGATATTCCGGCGGCGTCGGATATTTGCTCATACGTCCACTTTATAGACGTAGGTCAGGGCGACTGTGAGCTCATTGTAGCCGATGATGGCTCAGCAATGCTCATTGACGGCGGCGAAAAGGAATACGGAAGCACAGTTTTGGAGTATATCCGCGATTTGGAAATTTCAAAGCTCGACTATATCGTTGCAACTCACCCACACTCCGACCATATCGGCGGGTTAAGCAAGGTAATATCCTCCGAAATAGAGGTCGGAAAGGTGATAATGCCATATATTCCGGATGAATTTGTTCCCACAACCAAAAGCTATGAGCGCCTGCTGACCGCTATTGATGATAAGGACATAGAAGCCGAGTGTTCAAAAAACCAAAGCTTTCCTTTCGGCGGCGGGATGATAACCATTATTCAGACCGAGTATTCAGGGGATAATTACAATAACTATTCAACTCTTGTAAAGTATGAGTATAAGGGAAGAGCATTTCTGTTCACAGGTGATTTGGAAGCTACACAGGAAATGCAGCTTGTAAACGCCGGAACTGACATCTATGCGGATGTTTTAAAGGTGGGGCATCACGGAAGCGCAACATCTTCCTGCCAGAAGTTTTTGGAGGCTGTTTCACCAACATACTGCGTTATCGAGTGCGACGGCGTGAGCTATAACCACCCCAATCCGGATGTTGTTTCAAGGCTTAAGAAGAACTGCGAAACCGTCCTTAGAACCGACAAGAACGGCAGCGTAGTTTTCACTTGTACCGATAGCGGCTTAAGCTTTGATACGGAGATTAAAGATGAATGAAAGATATATAATAGATAGGTTCGAGGGTGAAACCGCCGTCTGCGAAACGCAGGACGAGGAAACCATAGCTATAAACAGAGCTGATCTTCCGGATAACGTCCGCGAGGGGATGGTTATCCGCCGCGAGAACGGTGTGTATTTTGCCGATGAACAGGAAACTAAATCAAGGCAGGAAAGAATTAGAAATCTGCTTAAGAGAGTTATAAAGTGAAATAACAAGATTTTTACCGCGCATATCTGAATTTAATCGGAAAGGCAAGGTCAAAAAACAATGAATCAGGATTTGTTTGAGCTTTTGGAGGATAAAAAGTCAAACGCCTCCAAGAGCCATAGAAAAATTGCGGATTTTATTTTGACGCACTACGAAAAGGCGGCGTATCTGACCGCTGCTAAGCTGGGCGAGAGCGTCGGCATAAGCGAATCCACTGTTGTAAGGTTTGCGTCCGAGCTTGGCTTTGAGGGATATCCCGACTTTCAGCGCGCCCTGCAGGAGGCTATGCGCAATCGCTTGACAGCCGTTCAAAGAATAGAGGTAACGCTGGACAGGCTTAAGGACGGCGAAGTCCTTAGGAAAGTCCTTCAAAACGACATCGAGCATATTGCAAAAACACTTGAACAGACGACCGATTCCGCCTTCAATGCGGCTGTGGACAGCATCATATCTGCTAAACATATTTATATAATGGGCATAAGAAGCTCGGCTGCGCTGGCTTCGTTTATGGGATATTATTTCAAGCTGATGCTTCCGAATGTGACCATAGTGGAAACCGGCAGCCGCTCCGAGCTTTATGAGCAGCTTATGCGGCTTGATTCCAAGGATTTGCTTATAGGAATATCCTTCCCGAGATACTCCAAGCAGACAGTCAACGCCTTGGCGTATGCAAGGGCGAAGGGCGCTGATTCCATCGCTATAACCGACAGTAAGGATTCGCCTATTGCCCAGAACGCCGAAAAGATCCTCCTCGCTAAAAGCGATATGGTCTCCTTTGTCGATTCGCTCGTAGCCCCACTGAGCCTTATCAACGCGCTTATAGTCGCGGTGTCCATAAAGAATTATGAGACTGTTGCCGGCAACTTCAAGGCTCTGGAAGAGATTTGGGAGGAGTACGATGTTTACGAAAAGGCTGACGGACAAAACATAAAAGCATAGCCGAAAGGAACATAATGACTGATTTTACTGACAGCGACGTTATTGTGATAGGCGGCGGCGCGGCGGGAATGTTTTCCGCCTGCCTTTTAGCCAAAGCCGGAAAAAGGGTTATAATGATAGAGCCGAACCGTAAGCTCGGCAGAAAGCTGAGGATAACCGGCAAGGGCAGATGCAATCTGACAAATAATTCTTCTAACGACAATATAATAAAGAATATAGTCCGCAACCCCAAGTTTATGTACAGTGCATTGAGCAGCTTTTCCGCTAACGATGTTATGGACTGGTTCGAGACAAGGGGAGTGCCACTAAAAACAGAGCGCGGCGCAAGGGTGTTCCCGGTAAGCGATAACGCCAATGATATCGCCGATGCCATGGAAAAGGAGCTTAAACGTTACCGTGCGGTCATCATAAAGGATAAGGCTATGCAAATCCTTGTTGAGGATGGCAGAGTAATAGGCGTTAAATGCTCTGACAGGGATTATTATGCCGAAAACGTCATTTTAGCCACCGGTGGATGCTCCTACCCTGCAACCGGCTCGACCGGAGATGGCTATGAGATGGCAAGAAGTTTGGGGCACACCGTTACCGAAATATCGGCGTCACTGGTGCCGATAGTATGCAGGGAGAGCTTTGTTGCGGATTTGAGCGGACTTGCCCTTAAAAACGTCACCTTGTCGCTTTGTGATATCAAAAAGAAGAAACCAATTTATTCCGAGTTGGGCGAGGTAAGCTTCATGCCCTACGGCATAGCCGGTCCGCTGTCGCTGACAGCATCCTGCTATATGAACCCGGAAAAGCTCGAGGCTGGGGAGTACAAAATAGCGATAGATTTAAAGCCGGGGCTAACAGATGAGCAGCTTGAACGGCGGATTCAGAGGGATTTTTCCGAGACTCCATCCCGCGAAATTTCAAAGGCTATGTCAAGGCTTATGCCTTTGCAGATGATTTCAGCCTTTGTAAGCTTATTAGATATCGACCCGAATAAGCCCTGCAATCAGGTGACGCGCGAGGAAAGAGAACGCATAAAACGTTTATTAAAGCGCTTTGAGCTCGCCCCGCTAAGGCTAAGACCAATAGACGAAGCCATCATCACCCGCGGAGGTGTGAGTGTCAAGGAAATCAATTCCACAAGTATGGAATCCAAACTTGTAAAGGGACTGTACTTTGCAGGCGAAATCATAGACGTTGACGCTTTGACCGGCGGATATAATCTTCAGATAGCTTTTTCAACCGCTAATGCGGCGGCAAGAGCCATCTGTGAAAGCAAAGGAGAGCAAAAATCATGACCATTAACTGTGCGCTTGACGGTCCGAGCGGTGCCGGAAAGTCAACTATCGCAAAAGCCGTTGCTAAAAAGCTGGGGTATGTTTATGTGGATACCGGCGCGCTTTATCGCTCTATAGGGCTGTATTGTACCCGCAAGGGGATAGATGTAAAGGATTCTGCCGCCGTTGAAAGCGTGCTGAGCGAAATAAAGGTCGAGCTTAAGTATGTTGACGGCAACCAGACGGTCTGGCTCAACGGTGAGGATGTCTCCGGGTTTATTCGCACTAACGAGATATCCATGGCTGCATCTGCCGTCTCGGCGATACCTGCCGTACGCGATTTTCTTCTGGAGCTTCAGCGTTCAATCGCGAAAGAAAACAATATCATAATGGATGGCAGGGATATCGGAACGGTCATTCTGCCCAATGCGCAGGTCAAAATATTTATGACCGCTTCCGCCGAGGAGCGCGCTAACCGCCGATATAAGGAGCTTGTAGAGCGCGGGCAGGATGTGAACTATGATGATATCCTGCGGGATATAAACCAGCGTGACTATAACGATTCCCACCGTGATACCGCACCTTTAAAGAAGGCGGATGATGCTGTCGAGCTTGACACCTCGCATATGTCGATTGAGGAAGCTGCAGATGCGGTCTGCGGTATAATTGCTCAGAAAACCACAGAGCAGGGTAGCTCAGGAAGCTCTTTAGCAGTTTCCGATAAGGAAGAAATAACAGTGGAAAAATCACGGATTTCAAAAACCAAACTGTTTTTTTACGCCGTTTTTAGGCTGGTGGTGAGATTCCTTTTAAAAATCCCGTTCAGCCTTAAATATGAGGGCAAGGAAAATGTCCCGGACGGCGCGTGCATAGTCGCTCCGAATCATCTGACATGGGCAGACCCTGTGTTTGTTTCCGCTGGAATTAAGAACCCAAGCGCGTATATGGCAAAGGAAAGCCTTTTAAAGAATAGGCTTTTGGCGCCGCTGATAAAGGCATTTCACGCCTTCCCTGTTAAGCGGGATTCCGGCGACAGAACCGCGCTTAACACCTCAGTCGAGTATCTCAATAAAGGCTATAACCTCACGATTTTCCCGGAGGGTACACGCTCCAAGGACGGTAAGATGGGCAAGGGAAAATCGGGAGTGGCGTTTATAAGCGCGGCGGCAAAGGCGGATGTTTTGCCGGTCGGAATCATCATCAAAAAAAGAAAGCTCCGCCGCACGAGCATAACCATCCGCTATGGCAGACCGATATCATATCAGCTTCTGAGCACAAACGGAATATCCGCAAGAGAGCTGAGGCAGGCACGCGACCTGATAATGAACGAAATAGGAGCGCTTGTAGACCATGAGCATAGCTAAAATTACCGTTGCCAAAACGGCGGGCTTCTGTTACGGAGTGGAGCGCGCGGTGAACATGGCATATGCCGCGGCAGGGAAGTATCAGCGGATTTTTACCTACGGTCCGCTTATACATAATAGGAACGTTGTCGAGGATCTTGAAAAGAAGGGGATAAGCGTTCTTGAGGATCTTGATGATGTTTCCCCAGGGGACGCCGTTATCATCCGCTCACATGGTGTGGGCAAAAGCGTGTATGAGGAGCTTGAAAAAAAGCAGGCGGTTGTTATCGACGCTACCTGTCCCAACGTCAAGCGGATTCATAAGCTTGTCGAGGAATGCCGCGCAAACGGACAGCTTGTGCTTATAGCAGGGGATAAAAACCACCCGGAGGTGCAGGGAATCCTCGGATATGGGGATGAAAACTGCTTAGTGTTCGCAAATTGTGAAGAACTTGCAACACTTTTAAGAAAAAATTATGAAAATTTCAAAAAAGGTGTTGCAATTCTTTCGCAAACCACTTATAATATAGAATTATGGGAAGAGTGTATCAGGACGGCTCAGAGGTATGATAACGTTAAGATTTATAATACCGTCTGCCGGGCGACAAGTCAGCGACAGGAGGAAGCGGAAATGCTTTCCCGCCGGTGTGATACCGTAATTATCATCGGCGGAAGAAACAGTTCCAATACCGCTAAGCTGATGGATATCTGCTCGAAAAACGCAAACTGCTATCTTATTGAAAATGCGGATGGGCTCGACGATATAGATTTTTCCAAAACGAGGTTCTTGGGAATCTCGGCCGGCGCATCGACTCCGGCATATATAATTGAGGAGGTACAAAAAACCATGACTGAAAATTTAACAAATGAGGAAGAGTTCAACTTCGAGGAAGCGATTGAACAGTCACTCAAAAAAATATATACCGGAAAGAGAGAACGCGGCGTCGTCACAGCAGTAAACAGTACTGAAGTTATCGTTGATATCGGCACTAAGCATACCGGATATATTCCCTTGTCTGAGCTTTCTAACGACCCCAACGTCAAGCCCTCTGACGTTGTAAGTGTTGGCGACGAAATCGATGTTATCGTCACCAAGGTCAATGATGCTGAAGGCATTGCAACCCTTTCAAAGAAGCAGATAGATGCTCAGAAGGGCTATGAAGAGGTCAAGAAGGCATATGAGGAAGGAACCGTTCTTTCCGGAACCGTAACAAACGTCATCAAGGGCGGCGTTATAGTTGTTTCCGGCGGTATGAGAGTGTTCGTTCCTGCTTCGCAGACCGGCGTTAAGATGGGCGGAGATCTTAATTCTATCTTAAAGAACACAGTCAACTTCAAGATCATCGAGCTCAACGAGCAGAGGAAGAGAGCTGTAGGCTCTATAAGAAGAGTCCTTGCAGACGAAAGAGCTGCCAAGAAGGCTGCATTCTTTGAAACTGCCGAGGTCGGTCAGACTGTTACCGGCGAGGTCAAGTCGATTACTGATTACGGAGTATTCGTTGATATCGGCGGAGTTGACGGTTTAGTAAGAAGAATGGATCTTACCTGGGCAAGAATCAAGCACCCCAGCGATGTTGTTTCCATTGGCGAAACCATCGAGGTAACTATTAAGGATATCGACAAGGAAACCGGCAAGGTATCCTTAAGCTACAAGAAGCCCGCTGACAATCCGTGGGTAATCTTTGAGAATAACTATGCCGTTGGACAGACTGTTGAAGCCAAGATAGTTTCTATCACCAGCTTCGGCGCTTTCGCTCAGATCATCCCCGGCATCGACGGCTTGATTCATATCTCTCAGATTGCTAATCAGAGAGTTAATAACGTTGCAGATTTCCTTACCGTTGGTCAGACTGTTCAGGCTAAGATCACCGAGTGCGACCTCGAAAACAAGAGAGTAAGCCTTTCTATCAGAGCGCTCCTTTCCGAAAACGAGGCTGAGGCTGAGGAAGCTCCTGCCGAAGAGTAATTCTTACTTATAGCAAATACTAATTTCTTCTTAAAGTGATTCCAAAAATCGGGCACTTTTTAAGCTAAAATAAGTATAACACCAAAAGCTGTCGATGAATTTCGGCAGCTTTTTTGTACAGATGTTACATAAATTGTAATTTATACGCCGCTGAAATAAGAAAAAGATTAAGAATTAATTACATTTTTCATTTTTCTCTTAACAAGAGGAAGGTTTTGTGCTATAATAGCAATAGTTATTATACTTATTCTGTGTAAAAAAGTGTCTATATAATCGTTGCAAAGCCCATCGTGTAGCGAGTTTGTGACGATTATATACCAGCGCTTTTACGCAGAATTGGTATTACAATCATTCAAAGGATATAATTTATAAATACAATTGTTTTTCCCGGAGAGGAGCGGTATTTTGAAACCTTCATTAAAGAAATTCAAAAGGGGCGCTAAAAAGGTTACGCGTCCGGTCGGAGCAGTATTGAAAACAATAGGCATAGCAGTCTGCTGTATAATCATGGTGGCCGTCATAACGCTGACGATAGTCGGCTCTGCGCTGACTGTTTTCGTCGTCAATCTTATGGACGATACCTCCGAAGTCAAGCTGGATGATGTTTCCTCCAGCTACACCACCTATATCTACGCCAAGCAGGGTGATGACTGGCTTGTTTACGACATGATATCCAACGAGGGCGAAAAGCGTGTCTGGACTAATCTTGAACAGATTCCCCAGTTCGTCAGGGATGCTTTCATCTATTCTGAGGATGAGCGTTTCAACAGCCATGACGGCGTGGATTTCTTCGGCTTGGCTGTTGCCGCGATGGAGATAGTTACCGGTCAGCGTAAAAGAGGTGCTTCAACCATCACCCAGCAGACAATAAAGAACATCACCGGCGATGATGATGTTGACGGTACAGCGGGCTACGAGCGTAAGATTCGCGAGATCTACCGCGCCGTTCAGCTTGAAAAGGAGTATTCAAAGGACGATATCCTTGAAGCTTACCTGAATATAGTACCGCTCGACCAGAACATCTACGGCGTTCAGGCTGCTGCCAACTATTATTTTAATAAGGATGTTAGTCAGCTTACCATCGGCGAAGCGGCGTGCATAGCGGCTATCACAAAAAGTCCCTATTCCAACAACCCCATCCGCTTCCCCGAAAAGAACTACGAGCGCAGAAAGTATATTCTGGATAAGATGCTTGAAAACGGCGCAATATCGAGCGAGGAATATAACGAAGCCCTGAATCAGGAACTTAAGCTTATAGGCTCGATGATGTACACCAAGTCGGACGATGATACCGCTATAGACGCTTCGACCTTATCATCATATGAGAATTTCGATACCGTTTCATCCTATTATGTCGATTCTGCAATATATCAGGCGACAGAGATTTTCATGAACTACTACGGCATAGACTGGGACGAGGCTTACCAGAAGCTTCGCCGCGGCGGTTATAAGATATACACCTGCGTTGATTTGGATATCCAGAAGGAGCTTGAAGCAAAATATCTCGACCTTAAGACCTTCTCGGAGGATGGAAATGAGGATGTCCCTCAAAGCGCGTTTATATGCATGGACTATAACGGCAGAATATTGGGTGTTGTCGGCGGAATAGGGGAGAAGGAAAGCCCGCTCTGCCTAAATCGTGCAACCATGTCCACCCGTCAGCCGGGTTCATCCATCAAGCCGCTTTCGGCATATTCCTTGGCTGTTGACAGAGATTTGATAACATGGTCAACTGAGTTTCTGGATGTTCCCCTTCTGATAAAGGATAACGGCGAATACAAGACATGGCCCAGAAACTATTCAACCAGTGGTGCTTATACTTCATCGTGGTCAAAAGAATATAACTTTACTTTCTCATGCCTTCAGCGTTCGCTGAATACTACCGCCGCTCAGCTCGTTGAAATGCTGACGCCGAGCGAATCCTTTGAGTTTTTATATTACAAGCTTCATCTTGATTCTTTGGAGCTTTATAAGGACGGCAGAACCGATATCGCGCGTTCGCCTTTGTCAGTAGGTGCGCTTACAAACGGCGTTACCCTGCAGGATTTAACTTCATGCTATCAGATATTCGGCAACGGCGGCAAATACTACGGTTCAACCTTCATTTCAAGAATTCTGGATAACTCGGGTGAGGTCGTTTATCAGCACCCATTGATGGGTGAGCAGGTCATAGACGAATCAACCGCCTATGTTATGAACAGAATGCTCGAAACAGTAATCTCCTCGTCAAGAGGAACCGGCCGTGCCGCACGTCTTAAAAATGTTGAGCTTATCGCGAAGACGGGTACTACTCAGGACTGGGCTGACCTGTGGTTCATCGGCTGCACCCCGCAGTATGTCACCGGTCTTTGGATAGGTCATGATATCCCGAAAGAAATCGACACCAAATCCTGCTACGGCTCTCCGCAGATGTGGAAGAATGTCTTCGGGGATATTGCAGATAGTGGTGAGATAACTACCTTTGCTGCATCCAATACAGTCGTAAAGCGCGAATACTGCACCAAAACAGGTCTTATAGCCGGAAGCAGCTGTTCCGATACCGCAGTGGGATATTACAAGCGGACCAACATCCCTCCAACCTGTTCGGGCGATCATATTAAGTCTGACCTCGATGTGATTCTGGATGGTCTCGGCAAGAAGGATGTAGCGGTAATTGTCACCGAGGGTGTGGATGTTGCGGACTATGAAAAGGTAACAGGACATCATTATACCTATGTCAACGAGCTTATAAGGAGCTATAGATAATGTCTGAAAAAATAAGATACTGCTGTCCCTGCCACTTTGGCTTGGAGAGCGTTCTAAGCTTCGAGATAAAGAGAATCGGCGGAGAAAACCTTGCAGTTACTGACGGCAGAATATCCTTCGACGGCGATATATCGATGCTTGCACGGGCAAATATCTGCCTTGCAACGGCGGAAAGGGTGCTTATTGAGCTTGGCTCCTTTGAAGCAGACAGCTTCGAGCATCTGTTTCAGGGAGTAAAAGCCCTGCCGCTTGAGAATTTCATATCTGTGACAGATAAATTCCCGGTTAAGGGGCATTCGCTGAAATCAAAGCTCCACAGCGTCCCCGACTGCCAGTCGATTATAAAGAAGGCGGCTGTCGAGCGGCTGAAGTCGGTTTATGGGATATCCCGCTTCGAGGAAACCGGCGCGCTTGTTCAGATTCAGTTCAATATCTTAAAGGATGTTGCTACTATATACCTTGATACCTCCGGTGAGGGGCTCCACAAGCGGGGATACCGCCGCGATTCCAACGCCGCGCCCATCAAGGAAACCCTTGCTGCGGGAATTATCGACCTTGCACATATCCGCTCTGACAGTATTGTCTGCGATCCGATGTGCGGCAGCGGAACGCTTATCATCGAGTCGGCGTACAAGGCTTTAAGGATAGCTCCCGGAATTAAAAGACACTTTTCGGCAGAATCCTGGAACTGCATCCCGCAGAAAATCTGGGAGGTTGAGCGAGCTTCCGCAAGGGATAGCATCAACAAAGAAAGCACATTTATGGGCTGCGGCTCGGATATCGACCCCGACTGCGTTTCGCTCACGGCGCGCAATGCAAAGTTTGCGGGAGTAGCCAAGAGGATAGAAGTAGCGAAGGCGGATATCGCCGATTATAACCCGCGGGAGGGCGTTATAACCGTCTGCAACCCGCCTTACGGCGAGAGGATGTTAGAGCTCAGACAAGCAGAAGAGCTTTACAGGAAGATGGGGCAGGTCTTGCACCCATCCCGCTCGAATCCCTGCTATATAATCTCCACGCACGAGGATTTTGAGAGCTTCTTCGGCAAAAAGGCCGACAAAAAGCGCAAGCTCTACAACGGCATGATAAAGTGCCAGCTGTTTATGTATTTCAACTAAAAAGGAAACGATAGAATTGGTTAACATTTTGCTAGAAGGTTATGATATCGCCGCACCATATCTCAGAGACGAGCTGTCAAAGCATATAAAGCCGGAACACTCGGTCGCAGTGGTGGCGCTGTCCTTTCGGGATAACCGCGTAAAGTCACTTGAGGACTGGAACAGGCTCTACAGCAAGGAAAGCGGCATTTATTACGGCGGGATAGTCGGCGGATTCACCGCTTACGGCGTCGCAGAGGAGAATATCACCTTCATAAACTACTTTACAGACACCCACGAAGCCGCGGCGCAAAAAATCGCGGACGCGGATATAATCAATTTCTTAGGTGGTCTGCCTGATAGGATGATGGACAGAATCATGGAAATGGAGCTGTATGACGTTTTGATGAGCCACAAGGGCACTATCATGGGCTACAGCGCCGGTGCGGTCATTCAGCTTAAAGAGTATCACCTTTCGCCGGATGATGATTACCCCGAGTTTGGCTATTTTGAGGGGCTGCCGTATCTCAATGATTTCTATGTTGAGGTTCATTACGAGAATACGAGCGTTCAGAACGAGGCGATTGCGCAGGTGCTGTCCGAAAGACGCAAAACGGTATACGCAACCGCCGAAAATGCGGGAGCGATAGTTGTCAACAATGGCAAAATAAAGCTCTTGGGCGATGTAAAGGTCTATAATCCCGGCTGAGGAGGTTAATATGCCAAAGGTAAAGCTGACGATAACCGAATCTAACTGTCGGTGCGGGTATCTAGCGAAGGGTCAGGAATTTATCGTCGGGGATATCTGCCCGCCGATATGCCATGAGCTTTGGAACAGTATTTACCCAATGGTATATGCGCTGCTCAACGGCGCGGAGCTCGACTGCGGCGAAACGAAGGCGAAAATGTTCAACGCCAAGTGTCCGGACGGCGGAAGGGTTTGCGTGCATGGAGAGGTAATAAATGAATAATATAAGAGCGGTTGCTTTCTATAAAGAAAACAGCCGCTTTTTTACTATTGCGGATAAACCTCATCATTCATCCATTCCAAACAAACCTCTTCATATCCACCCTGCCATCCGGCAAAAACTCCACTCCTTCATCTTCTAAAAGCTCGCGCTGGCGGTTCTTTCCGCCGAAGGCAAAGGCCTCGGAGAGCTTGCCCTCACGGGTGACGACGCGAAAGCAGGGGATATTGTCCGGGTCGGGGTTGACGTGCAGAGCATATCCTACAACCCGCGCCCAGCGTGGATTTCCGGCATATGCGGCAACCTGACCGTATGAAGCGACTTTTCCGCGAGGTATAGACTTAACGACCTCGTAAATTCTTTCAAAGGTGTTCATAACCAACTTCCTTTTTTGTGTTATTCTGCCCCGGAAACCGAAAATAATTCTTAAAGCAACGCCTATCCCGCCGCAAAAGCAGGATAGGCGAACTGTTTTTCTTTACAGCCTGATAACAACGCTGTCGGTGCCGGCCTTGCACTCGGTGCAGGAATCCGAGCCTGCGAGCTTAACGGTAAAGCTGCAATCGGTCTTGGTGTAGCTTACCTTTATCTCGTCGCCGCATCTTGTTGCGGTGATGTCGCAGAGCTTGTTTGCATCCTTGTCGTAAACAGTGGCGGAAGCGGTCTTGCTGTCCTCTAACTCGTAGATAACAGCCTGAGCGCCGCTTAAGTAGTCATACTCAAAATCTCTTACAAAGTCGCCGTATACGACTATTGAATTGGGCTTGGCGAGCAGGGGCATATGGAAGTAATCCATAGTTTCACGGTGCCACTTTTCGCCCTCGTACACCTTGCCCGAGATGATATCCGTCCACTTTCCGGCGGGGAGATAGAACTCAGCTGCGCCCTTGTCATTCATGATGGGTGCGCAGAGAAGATTGTCGCCGAACATATACTGCCTGTCTAAGGTATGGCAGGTGGGGTCGTCAGCATAGTTTATAACCATTGCGCGCATCATAGGAACGCCTTTTTCGTGGGTCTTTATCGCCTGAGCGAAGATGTATGGCATAAGTTTGCCCTTTAGCTTGGTGAAGAAGCGCAGAACGTCGCAGGCTTCCTCGTCGAACAGCCACGGAACGCGGTAGGAGGAGTTGCCGTGCAGTCTTGAATGGGAGGACAAAAGACCGAAGGCGCACCATCTCTTATAGATATCCGGTGTAGCTGTAGCTTCAAATCCAGAGATATCATGCGAGAAGAAGCCGAAGCCGGAGATTGAAAGCGAAAGTCCGCCCCTGATAGTCTCCGCCATCGAGCTGTATTCGGCAGAGCAGTCGCCGCCCCAGTGAACAGGGAACTGCTGACCGCCGGCGGTGGCGCTTCTTGCGAACAGGCAAGCCTTGTTTTCGCCGTAGTATTCCTTTAAGACATCGAAAACGGTCTTGTTGTAAAGATATGTATAGTAGTTGTGCATCTTAATCGGGTCGGCGCCGTTGTAGTAGACAACATCTGTCGGGATTCTCTCGCCGAAGTCGGTCTTGAAGCAGTCAACGCCCATTTCGCAAAGCGCGCGGAGCTTTGATTGATACCACTCGCAGGCCTCGGGATTGGTGAAGTCAACAATAGCCATTCCCGGCTGCCACATATCGCACTGGAACACCGAGCCGTCTTTATTCAGGATGAAGTAGTCGTTTGCAACACCTTCATCGAACAGTTTGGAGCGCTGACCGATATATGGATTTATCCAGACACAGGTTTTAAGACCTTTGTTTTCATGCAAGCGCTTGAGCATTGCGGGCGGGTCGGGGAACTGGCGGGTATCCCACTCGAAGTTGCACCACTCGAATTCCTTCATCCAGAAGCAGTCGAAGTGGAATACCGAAAGGGGAATGTCGCGTTCGGCCATGCCGTCGATAAAGGAATTGATGGTTTCCTCATCGTACTTGGTGGTAAAGGATGTCGTCAGCCAGAGACCGAAGGTGTAAGCCGGGGGAAGAGCTGGCTTGCCGGTGAGAGTGGTGTAGTTAGCAATTACATCCTCCAGATCCTCTCCGCCGATAACGAAATACTCGATGCTCTCGCCGGGTACGGTTATGGAAACCTTTGAAACGGTGTCCGAAGCGACTTCAAACGAAACATTGTCCGAGCTGTTTACGAATATGCCGTAGCCGTTTGAGGATGCGTAGAAGGGTATCGACTTGTAGGACTGGTCGCAGCAGGTTCCGCCGTCGGCGTTCCATGTCTGCACAGTCTGCCCGTTCTTGACAAAGGGCGTAAACTTCTCACCAAAGCCGTAGATATATTCACCTACGCCCAAAGTAAGCTGCTCGCGCATATAAGAGGTGTGCGGGTCCGCGGGGTACGCCCAGAAGGTGTCGTCGATATGGGTATCAATACGCCTTTTAGCGCGGCTGTTGAGCTCTTCAATATAGGAAAGAGCCCTGTAGCTTCCGCCGGTAAGGTGGCGTTCGCCGTAGTAATACTCAATTCCCCAGTTCTCCTTCGAGATGACCACCTTGGTTTTGCCGCTTAAAAGCTCGATTGCCTTGTCGGTCTCGGTGATAACAGGCTTGTAGCCGCAGTTCTCGTTGAGAACAAACTCAGGACCGCAGTTCAGCGTTCCCTTGTAGTGAACAACGCTGACCTTTATGACGTTTTCCTGCGTGGATGAGATAGTCATTTCAAGGTTGGGACCGCCGAGGGTCTGCCCTCTGTTCCAGATGTGGGTGGGAGTTACTAAGATTTTCACCGAGGTCTCGGTGATTTCTGTCTCATACGCCTGTGAAGCGTAGTTTACGGTGTAGCCCTTTTGGTTGAGCCAGTAGCCGTCGGAAAATTTCATGTTGACCATCCTTTCGATATATAAATTATTCTAAAACTAAATATTCCTCAGGAATATAGGAAAGCACCTTTTCGATGTTCTTCATCGACATCTCATCGCAGCCATGAGCGTTCACAAGCTCTTCTGTGTATGTGCAGTAAGGCTCAATGTGGATGTTTGAATAATTGTAGCCGTACTGGGTTATTATCGGAATAGCCTTGGGATTTTCTATTGTGACCTCGCCGGTGTCCATATTCTTAACAATATCCAAATCGCCTATTATTCCCACAAGCTGTTTATAGCTTGACTGCGCCGAGACGAAGTTTCCAAGGCAGTAATATACAAACCCCTTGCTTCCGTCCGGCTTTTCGTGATATTCGCACTTCTGCGCGGTGTGAGGCTGAGTGCCTATTATAAGGTCGGCACCCCATTCAAAAAGCTTATCTGTCACATTGAGCTGGCTTTCCGTCTGTTCGTTTATAGTCTCCTTGCCATAGTGAGGGGAGATTATAACAACGTCTGCCATCTGGTCGGCAAGCCTTACCTGACGTTCGACCTCTTCGACCTCGGTAAGATATGTCAGCCTGCATTCGGAATCATCCAGCAGGGAAAGACCGTTTGTGTGCTCCATATATCCCAGAAATGCAAGAGTAATGCCGTTGACCTCCATGGTGCGGATGTTGTCCATATCCGCCTGATTTCTGTAAGCACCGTAGCGGATGATATTTTCGTGGGAATCCCAGTAATCAAGAGTAGCTAAAAGCCCGGCTTCACCCTTGTCAAGAACGTGGTTGTTCGAGAGGGAGAAAACGTTGAAGCCCATTGATATCATATGCTCACCCAAATCGGTAGGGGAGCAGAAGCGGGGATAGTCGCTCGGCTCGAACTCATCGGTAACAACCGTTTCCTGATTCAGAATTGCAACGTCCGCGCCGGAGATGTATTTTTCCACCTTTTCATAGACGTATGAAAAATCGTAGCCCTCCGCGCCGTTTTTCTTTGCACGCCGTGCTGCCTGATTGTATATCGAGCGGTGTATAAGATTGTCCCCCGCGCAGACAAGGTGGATCCTGCGGATATCCGGCTCCTTTGGCTCAGGCGGCAGGGTTTCCTCCTCAACGGGCTGGGCAGGCTCTGTAATGTCCCCGACAACGTTGTCCGGACGGTTTACAGGCTTTGAGACATCTTCCTCTGAAGCAGTCGAAACCGCCGCAGAAGATGGCGGGTCAATGTAAGTATCTTCAACCTTTACGCATCCGCTGAGTATAACCACAGCCAACATTAAAATAGCTATGTATTTTTTCAGCATATTTTCACTTCCAAGTAAGTTAATAACGTTAGAGCACGCAACTCTAAACTATCAATTCAATCCAACTGCTTATACTTATTTCCCGTTAAAAAGTGTCTGACCACACTTGGTCATGACCATGTATGGCCGTTGAATCGTCGCAAAACCCATCGTATAGTGGTTTTGCGGCGATTTTACTTGGGCTGCCCAAACAGTCCTTCTACGCTTTTACGGGAAATTAGTATTAAGCACAGTATATCAAAATTTTCGCCGGATTTCAATAGATAAATCCGCATTAAACATATTAATTTTTTAAATGCAAATAAATAACGCCGGTATCGTTTTCTGATACCGGCGCTATGCTGTTATACATACTCGTAATATTAGTCCAAATATTCCTTCAAAGTTGCCCTTACAGCTCCCTTTCCTGCTATCTCCTTGACGAAGATTTCCTCAATAAGCTTATCCATTCCAAGCGCGCAAAGGTCGCTTCCGAAGATAGTTTCGTTGGAAAGAATTGCCTTGAGCTGACCGCAGTAGCTCTCCGGCTTTCCAAGCTCAATTCCGGCAAGATGTGCGCAAAGCTCATCCTTAAGCGGGTCGGCGGATATTTCAATCGGCTCGCCGTTGTCGTCCACTCCCAAAAGGTAGCGGAGCCATCCCGCAATTGCAAGGGGAATAGCCTTAAGCTCGGAAGTTTTGCCGAGTGCGGCGTAGCTCTTTATAGTCTCGCCGAAGCGGATGCCGACCTTTTGGCTGGTGTCGGTCGCGATTCTCTGCGGAGCGTCCGGCATGAAGGGGTTGGGAAGACGCTTTTTAACGACCTCGTCGATAAACTCCTTCGGCGAGATGATTCCTGGGTCTGTAACAACCGGCAGACCCTCAACATATCCCAAGCGGTTAACAAGCCTTGTAAGCTCGGAATCCTTCATTTCCTCACATATGAGGGTGTAGCCCAGCATACAGCCGTATACCGCTAAAGCGGTGTGCAGAGGGTTCAAGCAGGTGGTGACCTTCATGCGCTCGGTCTTGTTGACGGTGTCGCGGTCGGTGAGGTAAACTCCTGCCTTTTCAAGAGCAGGTCTGCCGTTGGGGAAGCTGTCCTCAATGACAAGATACTGCGGCTGCTCGGCGTTTACAAACGGCGCAATAAAGGTCTTCTTTGAGGTGATAATCGGCGCGATATCCTCCATACCCATATCCTCGAGCATCTTCTGAACCTTTTCGGAGGGGCGGGGAGTGATCTTATCTATCATGCTCCACGGGAAGGCGACAATGCTTTCGTCACTGATGTAATCAATAAAGCCGGAATCCACATGACCGGCTTCAAGCCAGCCGTTAGCGATAGTCATAACGGCGGATTTTAGCTTTTCGCCGTTGTGCGAGCAGTTGTCCATGCTGACAAGAGCAACAGGCAGTCTTCCGGCCTTGTATCTCTCATAAAGCAGACCTGCAACAAAGCTCATGGCGTGCTTGGATTTTCCGGGACCGTTTGCAATGTCCTCCTTGACAACCGGCATAAGCTCGCCCTGGGTGTTCTTAACGGCGTAGCCCTTTTCGGTGATGGTAAAGCTGATCATCTGAAGACTTGGGTCTATGGCTATCTGACGGAAGCGCTCCATGTAGTTTTTGTCAGACGAATCCGCCTTCAAAGCCTCACATACCGATGCCAAAACCTCGGATTTTACAGAGCCGTCCGCCATCAAAGAGACGTTAAGGGTGAGGTTGTCATGCTCGGTGAATATCCTGTCGATGATTTCAAAGTCGAAGGTATCCGCCGCGATGATTCCGGTGGACTCGATTCCCGCGTTAAGCAAAGTATCCTGTAAGCTCGAAATGAATCCGCGGAAGATGTTTCCGGCACCGAAGTGAAGCCATGTTGGGTTTACTCGGGTATTCTCACGCACGACGCCTATATTGTATTTCGGAAGGGCGATTTCGTCCCAGCCGGCAGCGGCTAAATCAGATAAATTAAGTTTCATGATATTAAGTCCTTTCAAAGCAAAGCTTTACGAGCGGTGAGCCTTGTCTATGGCTTCCCAAAGGCCGTTGAGGTAGCATACGCCCAATGCTCTGTCATAAAGACCGTAGCCGGGACGTCCGACCTCACCCCAGATCATTCTGCCGTGGTCGGGGCGGATGTAGGTATCCGGGCAGGTCTCGTAAATTGCATTCATGATTTCGTACATATCAAGGTCGCCGTCGCTCGAAAGATGGCTGGATTCACAGAACACCCTGTCCGAGCCCAAGTGCTTAAGGTTTCTTACGTGCAGGCAGCCGATTCTTCCCATCTTTCCGAAGTGGCGGATGATGGATGGAACATCGTTGGCAACGTTCGAGCCTAAAGAGCCGGTGCAGAGGCAGAGGGTGTTGCATGGGCTGTCGACAAGCTTGACAATCTTGTCGTAACCCTCCTGCGAATGGGCAACTCTGGGCAGACCGAATATCGGCCATCCCGGATCGTCCGGGTGACAAGCCATAACAACTCCGCACTCCTCACAGGTGGGGATGATGCCCTCTAAGAAGTACTTGTAATTTTCCAAAAGCTTTTCTTCATCGATGTCCTTATAGAGATCCAAAACCTTCTGAAGGTCAGCAAGTCTTTCAGGCTCCCATCCGGGGAGTGAGAATCCATTGCAGTTCTCGGCGGTGCGCTTTACGATGTCAACAGGGGAGAGGCTTCCAAGCTCTTCCTCACTGAAATACATACTCGTAGAGCCGTCGGGATTGGGGCGGGCAAGATCAGTCCTCAGCCAGTCCAAAACCGGCATGAAGTTGTAAACTATGCACTTAACGCCGTGTTTTGCAAGGTTTCTTATTGTGATGCAGTAGTTTTCAATGTACTTGTCCCTTGTGGGAAGACCGAGCTTTATATCCTCGTGGACGTTTACGCTCTCAATAACCTCGCACTCAAGACCTGCCGCGTGAACCTCGTCGATGTAGGACTTGATTTCATCCTCAGTCCAAACGTCGCCGGCGGGCTTGTAATCAAGAAATCCCATAATACCGGTCATGCCGGGAATCTGGCGAATCTGGGAAAGAGTTACGCTGTCGCTCTTTGAACCGAACCAGCGGAATGTCATTTTCATTTTAAAGCTTCCTTTCGTAAATAAAGTTAATTCTATGCAAGAATCATCCTATAATATGCTATTATAAATATAGCACGATACATCAATTATTTCAAGACATTTTTTCAATTTTTGTGGCAGAATATTGACAAAGACTTTTTTTGAAGTATAATTAATTTGTAAAAATATTTATCACGACAGATAAGGAGTGCTTGATATGTCATATTCAGAAGTAGTAAAACGTATCCACGATTTAGGTATACTGCCGGTTATCGCGATTGAGGATGCAGACAAGGCAGTCCCGCTTGCGAAGGCTCTTTGCGAGGGCGGACTTCCCGCGGCGGAGATAACCTTCAGAACAGCCTGCGCCAAGGAAGCCATCATGCGCATAAGAAAGGAGCTTCCTGATATGCTGGTCGGCGCCGGAACGGTTCTTACCAAGGAACAGGTCGACGACGCCCTTGAAGCTGGCGTTGAGTTCATTGTGACCCCCGGATTCAATCCCGAAATAGTTAAGTACGCTATTTCCAAGGGAGCAATAATCATGCCCGGCACTGCCACCCCCGGCGAGATGGAGCAGGCTATGAGCTTGGGTCTTGAAATAGTAAAGTTCTTCCCGGCGGAGCAGAACGGCGGCGTTGCAAAGCTTAAGGCGGTTGCGGCACCCTATTCCAAGCTTAAATTCATCCCTACAGGCGGAGTAAACGCAAATAATCTTGTGGACTACATAAAGTTCCCCAAGATAGTTGCCTGCGGTGGAACATGGATGGTTAAAAAGGATTTGATCGAGGCTGAAAACTGGGCTGAGATAAAGAGACTTACCGAGGAAGCTGTAAGAAGTATGCTGGGTCTTGAATTTGTCCACATGGGCATCAACTGCCAGAACGAGGATGAAGCCGTAAAATCGGCAGAGCTTATTAAGGCTATGTTCGGCTTCGATTACGCAAACGGCAATTCCTCCATCTTCACAATGGGCAAGTCGGTTGAGCTCTGCAAGACCCCCAAGCCCGGAAAGTTCGGTCATATCGCCATCGCTACAAACAGCATAGAGCGCGCGGCGGCATACTTCAAGGCAAAGGGCTTTGAGCTGCTGGACGAATCCACCATCTCAAAGGGAATGGTTTACTTCAAGGATGAGTTCATGGGATTCGGCGTTCATCTTGTTCAGAAAAAGTAAGTTAAAATAAGTTAAGCTATATAAAGGAGTAATAATATGTCAAAAGTAGTAACATTCGGTGAGATCATGTTAAGACTTAACCCAGAAGGATATCTTCGCTTTGTTCAGGCGGACAAGTACGAAGCAACCTTCGGCGGCGGAGAAGCAAATGTCGCAGTATCGCTTGCCAACTATGGCATGGATGCAAGCTTTGTTACCAAGCTCCCTGCACACGAAATAGGTCAGTGCGCAATAAACGAGCTCAGAAGATACGGCGTTGACACCTCAAAGATAGTACGCGGCGGTCCGAGAGTTGGCATCTACTACGCCGAAAAAGGCGCGTCACAGCGCCCCTCAAAGGTCATCTACGACAGAGCGGGCAGCTCGATTGCACTTGCTCAGCCTTCTGATTTTAATTGGGATGAGATTTTCGAGGGAGCAGACTGGTTCCACTTCACCGGCATCACCCCTGCTTTGGGCGGAGCTCTCCCCGAAATCTGCCTTGAAGCCTGCAAGGCAGCTCACGAGCGCGGCATAACCGTAAGCTGCGACCTCAACTACCGCAAAAAGCTCTGGACCCGCGAGCAGGCAAGGGAATGTATGTCCAAGCTGGTTCCCTATGTTGACGTCTGCATCTCCAACGAAGAAGACGCCAAGGACGTTTTCGGTATCGAGGCTGAGAACACCGATATCGATTCCGGAAAGCTCAATCACGAGGGATATATAAGCGTTGCGCGCCAGCTCAGCGAGCGGTTCGGATGCAAGTATGTCGCCATAACCCTGCGCTCATCCATCTCCGCCAACGACAACGACTGGGCGGGTATGCTGTATACCGACGGCAAGGCGCACTTCTCCAAGCAGTATCATATGCACATCGTTGACAGAGTAGGCGGCGGCGACAGCTTCGGCGGCGGACTTATCTATTCTCTGCTTTCTGGATATGAGCCCCAGAAGGCAATCGATTTCGCGGTTGCGGCATCATGCTTAAAGCACACCATAGAGCACGATTTCAACCTTTGCTCGGTTGCCGAGGTAGAATCTTTAGCGGGCGGAAACGCTTCGGGCAGGGTGCAGAGATAAAAAGTATAGGGACGCATTGCGCTCATAATAAAAAGGCTCAGCGCGCAAAACGCTGGGTCTTTTTACAAATGAGGGAGGAAAAACTATGCCCAATATCGATATAAGAAAAGCGGATTCCGCTCAGGCAGGAGTATTCGCCGAAATCCTCTGCAAATCCTGGCGGTCGGCGTATAGCGAGATTATCCCTAAAGATATCCTTGCAAAGTTCACTGACGTTGAGACCCGCCGAAAATCCCTTGAAAAGTGGATGTCCGGCGGTGAAGCGTTATATCTTCTTGCTTACTGTGATGATATTCCCTGCGGAGCGTGTTGTATAGGCGTTTCCCGAGATTCCGACCTACCGGAAAGCGGCGAGATAGTGGCGATATATCTCTTAGAGGAATACTGGGGCTGCGGAATTGGCAAGATTCTTATGAAAGTTGCGCTCGAAGAGATGAGAGCAATGGAATTTGAAAGAGCTTTGCTTTGGGTTCTGGAAAGAAACGCCCGCGCAAGGCGGTTTTATGAGAAATGCGGTCTTTCGCTGGACGGTGAAAGTAAAAACTCCGGTCTCGGCGAAGAGACAGAGATAAGATATTCCGCAGATATATCAAGCGTATTGGCAAAAATAGACTAAAATCAATCCTCCCACGATAAATGCCCGTGGGAGGATTTTTATATCTGATGGTATCATAGCTTAAGCGTGAATTTCTCGCCGTCCGAGCTTGACGCTTCAATTATGGTAAAGTCCTTGTGGCTCTGCTTGAAACGCTTTACCGTGTCAATGAGCTCCGCCCGAACCTGAGGAAAAAGCTTTGGGATATTTTCCGATTCGCCGGAGCTTTTCGATGCTATCCGCAATGCCATATCAGAGGTAACTATCCGCAAAGTCATGACAGTGGGAATGTGCAGGCTGAAGGATTTTCCGCCGTCATCCGGGGTGTAAAAGGACAATTTCATATTTTTCCTTTCCCGCAGCTGACTACTCGATGTAAACGTCTATCATCTCGCCGTCGCTTCCTCTCATTTCCACGAGCTTTCCCACAACTCCGGCTTCGGCAAGGCTCAAGACCTGTCCCAAATCGATATTGCTAAGATTTTTTGCCATTTCACTGTCTCCCATGGTGAAGCTGAAAACGTTCATTCCAGTTTTCGACAGAGCGGATATCATGGCAAGCGGAAGGTTTACCTTGCAGCTGTCGCCGCCGTCCTGCATTACCACCTTGAATATCAGCTCATCCGGGCTTTTGCGCTTTTCCTCGGGCAGAAGCGCCACGATGTTTTTAGTTTCATCTTCCGAGGATAAAAGCTCGTCAACGGTTACCCCGAAGGTTTTTGCAAGGTCTTTTAAAAGCATAATGTCGGGGCAGGATTGGTCATTTTCCCATTTCGAGACCGCCTGTGCGGAAACGCCCATCTTCTCTGCCAAAGCTTCCTGGGTAAGATTGGATTTGCGCCTTAGCTCGGCGATCTTTCTGCCTAACGAATATTCCATAAAATCACATCTTTCATAATTATTCAGTTGAAAAGCTTTTTGACTGTGATTACATGATAGCACAGAACCGCGCCGGAGTAAACATATCAAAGGTTGAAATCGGCATTTTTTCGCAACCGTTCGTTGAAAAATCCCTCAACTATCGGTTGTGGAGAGATGGGTTTGCGGGATGGGGAACTGCCCACTAAGCTTGGGTGCACGGTCACCAAAGTCGCAAACCATCATTGCAGTTGAGCTGAGCAGCCTTATTAAAAAGCCTTGACATTTTCACAATTCAGTGGTATATTAATTATGTCTCTAATTTAATTATTAAATTTTGAGCATGATATATTGATAATAGGGGAAAATCATATTATACGAAAGGATTGACTTAAGCAATGATAATGAAAAGATTACTGTGCGCAGCTCTCGCCTCGCTGACACTTGCTGCAAGCCTGACCGCCTGCGGAGAGCCCGCCAAGACACCAAGAAAAACCGAATTTCCGGACAATCCCTATCACGAAATCCCGCAGGAGTACTTAAAGCTGTCTGATAAAGGCGGAGTGGTTGCGTCTGTAAAGTACGAAACCAAGAACTACGGCGGCGGTAACGAGACCTTTGAGAAGACCGCACTCGTATATCTCCCATATGGATATGATCAGGAGGATACCGAGAAAAAGTACAATGTTATGTACATGATGCACGGCGGCGGAGGAAACGAAAAGGAGCTTTTGGGCGGAGTTATGGAGGATTCCGAAATGAAGCGAATCCTCGATAACATGATTGCAAACGGCGATATGGAGCCATGCATCTTCGTCGGAGTGTCCTATAATAACCCTTACAACGGCGATGCGACTGCCTGCTGCAAGAATTTTGCAAAAGAGTTTATAAAGGACGTCGTTCCGGCGGTAGAGGGCAAATATAACACCTACTGCGAAAAGACCAATTCAAAGGGAATAAAGGCTTCGCGCCTGCACCGCGGCTTCGGCGGATTCTCGATGGGTGCCGCCTGTACATGGTGGATGTTCGAGCAGTGCTTGGAGGAAATAGGCTACTTCCTGCCGGTGGCGGGGGACAGCTGGTGCATCTCCGGAACCAAGAAGGAAGCCGCCGAGTATCTTAGGCAGGTCGTTCTTGATTATGGCATGACTAAGGATGATTTCTACATCTACTGCGGCGTAGGCACCAACGATGATATGGCCGGTCCCAATATGCGCCCGATGGTTGACGAGATGGTAAAGCTTGATGATGTCTTCGTCCAGTGCGACAACTTTAAGGACGGCAACTTCTACTTTGTAAGCAAAGAGGGCGGCTGGCACGCTCAGGACACTGTAAGATGTCTTGTCTACAACGGTCTGCCCAAGTTCTTCGGTTGATAAAGGGGGATCATCATGAGAAAACAAAGCTTCCCGGATAACGCCTACCGTGAGATTCCGCAGGAGTATTTCTCTCCATGCGAAAAGGCGGGAGTTGTCGAAGCGGTAAATTACACGGCGCATAACCACGCCGGCAGCGGTGAGGAGTTTGAAAAGACCGCGCTTGTATATCTCCCTTACGGATATGATCCTGTCGATACCGCGAAAAAGTACAACGTTATGTACATGATGCACGGCGGCGGAGGAACCGAGAAAGAGCTTCTGGGCGGAGCGGGCATGGAAACCGAAATGAAGCTTATCCTTGACAATATGATAGCTAACGGCGACCTTGAGCCCTGCCTGTTCGTGGGGATATCCTACAACACCCCATACTGCAAGGATGCTACAGCTTGCTGCCGTAACTTTTCGGCGGAGCTTGTCAGCGATTTGATTCCTGCGGTAGAGGGCAGATACAATACATATTGTGCAACCACGGATGTTGATGGGATAAGAGCTTCCCGCCTTCACCGCGGCTTCGGCGGCTTTTCGATGGGTTCAGCCTGCACATGGTGGGTCTTCGAGAAGGCTCTTAACGAGATCGCCTATTTCCTTCCCACCAGCGGTGACAGCTGGGGAGTTGAAATGAAGGGCGGCAACACCAAGCCGGTCGAAACGGTTGAGAATCTCATTTATTCAATCAAAATGCAGGGCATGAGCGGAGACGATTTCTACATCTACTCCGGAACCGGCACCAACGATATCGCATATCCCAATATGTGCCCGATGGTTGCTGAGATGAAGAAGCATGACGATGTCTTCCGCTTCTGCGATAATTTTAGGGACGGAAACTTCTATTTCGCAGTAAAAGATGGCGGCTGGCACGACCAGAACACCGTTAGAAGCATAGTATTCAACGGTCTGCCAAAGTTCTTCGGATAAATAGTGCAAATAAATATCCTCCGTACACGTTGCAAAGCGTGCGCGGAGGATTTTTTGTCCGTTTATATTGTTTTGCTCAGACGTTATTGACAACTCCGATAAACAGCGGCTGTCCGACGTCACTTTCTATGATGAATATGAACGGTCTGTCAAGCACGAAATCTACTATTCGCCTTTCTATAGGTTCCGCTGCGCCCGGCGCTTCTATTACGGTAAATGCGGCGGCCTTGCAGCCCTCCTCATCTATAACCGCCCTTGCCGCGTGATTAATCTTGCTGATATATACAGGGGTTTGGTCTGTCAGAGCGGAAAAGTCGGCTGAGCCCATATTAAAGGCGTTTTCTATGCCTATTGCCTTGAAGCTTTCACTGAGGTCGATATCTGATGATACATCAAACTTAGGCAGCTTAAGATTCAGCATAACACGCTCGGCGTTATCTTTATTTCCGTCAAGGAGAGAATCAATAAGGTTTCCTTGGAAAATAACCTCATCAACAGTACTTCCCTCGTCTGGTAGGATAAGCCACATTCTGCCGCCGCCTTCAAAATTCTTGTATATTGCGCCGTAGCTTTCACCGCGATAGTAGTCCTTGTCGTCGTCCGACTGGCACATAAATTCCGCTTCGACGTCGCCTGTAGGGGAGTGGAAGATAAGTCTTTCGTTGAATTCATTATAAAATTCGTCACGCCATTTTGCGCTGAAATAAATGGCAGTCAGTATTTCAATAACGCTGCTTTCATCAAGTCCTACGTCCACGATTTGCTCTTCAAGAAGACCGCCGGTGCGCTTGAAAAGCCAGCTTTGCATATCGGCAGTCAAATCAGGGTCACCAAAATCTCCCGAAAAGCTGTCAGCATAGTAGTGCTCGGCAAGCGCCTTAATTGCCGGCTCTTTGAACTCAACATCGTCATTCAGCCAGAGCGAACTTGAAAGAATCTGCTCTCTTGTTTTGTCGTAAATATAATTCGAATTCCAAAGTGTCTCGGCGTTTTCCCTTAGCTCTTCTATAGAGTTGGTATCCAGCGCGCTGAGTATCTGCTCTTGTGTCTCTCCATCCGAGATTTCCGCTAGCATTGAAGCCGCGATATAGATGTTCACCGGCGATATCACTCTGTTTTCGTCATTGCATTCCGTTAGGGCAGAGGATATCAATTCGTTGTAGAAGTCTGAGTATTTATCAATATCCTTTGCCGAGCTCCTGCGGTTGGAATTGTATTTGTAGTATATGTTCTCTTGCAGCTCGGAATCTATTCTTGGCTCGGAATAATCCGGGGATTCCGGGCATATGGGATATTTCGCCGCCGCCAGCGTTTTAACCGAGTTCAGCTTGACGGTACTGTCATAATGTGAAGCGTATATCTGCGGGACCTTGCCGAATTTGGCGGATAAGGTTGAATTTCCATTTCCGCTCACAGCCCTGATAATCCCCGGGACGGCGACTGCCACCGCTATACACGCGGCAATTGGCAGCGCGATTTTCATCACACGTCGCGCGGCGCGGCGCTTTATTTCGCGCGCTTCAAAAAATTCCCTCTCCCGCTGGGCTGAAACCTCCTCGATAAGCTCATCACCAATGCCGTCAACGATTTTAGATATGTCTTCTCGTTTCATATAATGAATCCCTCCCCTTCAAGATAGCTCTTAAGACCGTCCCGCACCCTTTTGAGCATACTTTTTACTGCTGATTCCGAAAGCTCCATCATGCGGGATATATCCTTAATGCTGTCGCAGAAGTAGTATCTGCGGATAAAAACGTTCCTTTTCCCGGCGTCCAGTCCCGATAAATACGCCGTCAGCAGCTGCGAAAGCATTTCAAGCTCGATATCCGCCTGAACATCCTCAAACGATGCAAAGCACTCGCCAAGCTCCTCCATAGAAATCGAATACCCGCTATGCCTTTTGCGGGATGTCCGGATGCGCAGACGGTCTATCGACAGTCCCCGGGTTATCCTCCCTAAATAATAAGCGAGCTTTGGCGGACAGTTGGGCGGTATGGTGTTCCATGCGCGCAGGTAGGTATCGTTCACGCACTCGCGGCTGTCCTCATGGTCGTTAAGTACGTTATTTGCTATGACATATAGGTAGGACGAATACTTTTTATCGGTTTCGCTGATGGCCTTTTCGTCGCGATGGTTAAATAGCTCTATAATTTTGTTGTCTTCCATAATTGTCCCCCTTCACTGGCGTTCTACTATATATACCGTAAAACAGGCAAAAAAGTTGCAAGATTTTACGAAAAATTTTGTTTATTCACACAAAAATCTCTTGAAAAATTCATTTGAATGTAGTACCATAATAAATAAGGGATAAATCCCGGATGAAAATACTAAACAAGGAGTTGCAAATTATGGCTAACAGATTCATTCTTAACGAAACAAGCTATCACGGTGCGGGAGCTATTAAGGAGATTCCCGCCGAGGTAAAGGGCAGGGGCTTTAAAAAGTGCTTCGTCTGCTCCGACCCTGATCTTATCAAGTTCGGCGTTACCAAAAAGGTCACCGACATTCTGGACGATAACGGCATAGCTTACGAAATATATTCCGAAATCAAGCCCAATCCTACCATCGAAAACGTTCAGACCGGCGTTGCCGCCTTCAAGGCAAGCGGCGCTGACTGCATTATAGCTATCGGCGGAGGATCCTCCATGGATACCGCCAAGGCTATCGGCATCATCATCACCAACCCCGATTTTGCGGACGTCCGTTCTCTCGAGGGCGTTGCGCCTACAACCAATAAGTGTGTTCCGATAATCGCAGTCCCCACTACCGCCGGAACCGCCGCCGAGGTAACCATCAACTACGTTATAACCGATGCCGAAAAGAACAGAAAGATGGTCTGCGTTGACCCGAAGGATATCCCGATTGTGGCAATTGTCGACCCGGATATGATGTCCACCATGCCCAAGGGTCTTACCGCCGCCACCGGCATGGACGCGCTGACCCACGCTATCGAGGGCTATATAACCAAGGCCGCTTGGGAGCTTTCGGATATGTTCCACTTAAAGGCTATCGAGATAATCTCAAAGAGCCTGCGCGGAGCTGTTGCCAACACGCCCGAGGGCAGGGAAGGCATGGCGCTCGGCCAGTATGTCGCCGGAATGGGCTTCTCCAATGTCGGTCTGGGCATAGTTCACTCAATGGCTCACCCCTTGGGCGCACTTTATGATACCCCGCACGGCGTTGCGAATGCAATCATTCTGCCCACCGTTATGGAATATAATGCTCCTGCCACCGGCGAGAAGTACAGGGATATCGCCAAGGCAATGGGCGTTCAGGGCGTTGACGCTATGACTCTTGATGAAGCAAGAAAGGCAGCTGTTGACGCTGTTAAGCAGCTTTCTAAGGATGTCGGAATCCCCGCAGACTTAAAGGATATAGTCAAGCCTGAAGACGTTGACTTCCTCGCCCAGTCCGCTTATGACGATGCCTGCCGCCCCGGAAATCCCAGAGATACATCCGTTGCGGAAATCAAGGAGCTTTATCTTTCACTGATGTGAGTTAGTTTTTAAATGTAAATGCTATCAAAAACATCCGGCAGACCTGTTTTTTCGGGTCTGCCAGATGTTTTTTACGGATTGTTGACTACGCCCATAAACAGCGGCTGGTTGGTGCTGGATTTAATGACGATGATGAACGGTCTGTCCGCGGTGAAGTATACTTCTTCCGGAGGTGGGGGCGAATCGGGACCGGCGCCCACCGGTATTTCAACCACAAATGCGGCGGCTTCACAGCCCTCCTCGTCAATTTTCACTCTTGCGGCGTGCTGAATTATATCTATATAAACCTGGTAATCATCTGAAATCAGATTGGAGAAGTTTCCGCTGCCATCAAAAACTTCGCTGATTCCAAGATCCTCCAGCGCTCCGTTTAAGAAAATGTCGGAATTAATATCAAATTTCGGAATTCGTTTGTGTACTTTTGTGCCGTAATACTCAAATTCATATCCAAGTTGACCGTCGAAAACATAGTCGAGATATTCGTCCGACGATAAAACATCATCAACAGTTGCGTCCTCGTTGGGCAGGATGAAATACATCGCCCCGTTTATGTTTTCAAAGCCGTGTGATACAGCAGTAAAGTTGCTTCCCACGACTATGCTGTCCTTAGATACTGCGTACATAAAGTCGGTTTGGATATCTCCGTCCGGGGAATGGAAGGTCATTTCCTCGGTCATCGGTTCATAGAACTCATCTATCCATTTGCCGTTATAATAAAGGGTTGTACACATACTAAGTATGGTTGCGGGCGTGAGCTGCACGCCGCCCACAGCTTCCCGAAGCAGACCCTTTGTCTTCTCGTTCAGCCAGTCCTGAAGTCGCGCTGTAGAGCTTGTATCGTAGCCGTCGAAAAGGTAGCTTTCAGCGAAATAGTTAAAAGCAATGCTGTCAATTGTTTCCTTTTTGTAGGGATAATCGGAGTTCACCCAGAGTGAAGCCGCCGGCAGAACATTGCCCTTTCTGTCCACAGTGTAGTTGGTGACAAACAGCGTCTGCGCCCTATCGCGAAGGGTTTCGATATCCGGAGCGCCCAGCACCTCGAGCACCTCTTCGCGGGTGGAACCGTCGGTAATCTCCGCGAGCATGGAAAGCGCTTCATATACCGCAAGGGGAGAGTATACCATGTTGCCGTCGCCAGCCGAGCCTAAGATTTCGCGCGCAGACCTACTGTAAAAGTCGAAATATTCGCTGATATCCTTTGCAAGCTCACGTCTCTCATTGATGCTGCGGAAGTATTCCTGAAGTCTTTCGTTGAATTCACCATATTTTTCGTGGTTATAGCCGTCTGTCATGTAATCATCATATTCGGGCTTTTCAACCGTTTCGGGATAAACAACATTGCATAGCGGCTCCGCATTGATTTCGATGTCGTCCCGGTGCTTTATGGTGGTTGTGGGGGTTGTGGCTTTCTCCGGCTTTGTTGTCTTTGCGGTTGCCTTGGTGGTCGGGGCAGTGGGAAGACCACATATTCCGGTGGTCTTTTCGGTTACGGTTGTGGGCGCAGGCGCTGTCGGCTCGGTCACGGTCGTAGTATGCGGCGGCTCGCTGTCCTCACCTGTGGGGCTCGTGACTGTATCGTTGTTAATAGTGCCGGTGTGGAAGCTGCCCGAGGTGATAACGTCGTTTATAGTGCCATCGGGGGAGGTCGTATTGATGCCTTCGGTTGAGGTTATAGTGGTGACAGCCGCCGGCGGAGGCATTGTTCCGGGTTGGCTGGGATCGGTGATGTCAATTGCTCCCCGCAATCTTCTGACGGCGGCAAACACGCCCACTGCCAGCACAAAGCACGCCGCCGCAGAGCCGAACCCAATCGCCATCCGCCTTATTGCAAGCTTTCTTTTGCTCAGGAGCCGCTGCCGTTCGCTGTCGGCTTTTTCTATGATATCATCGCTCAGCTCGCCGATAGCGCGGATTAGTTTTTCGGATTTCTTATCCATAATATTTCCTTTCGTTATATGTAAATATCTTCGCTTTCAAGATGCTTTTTTAGCCCCTCGCGGGCGCGGTAAAGCATACTTGTCACCTTTGAAACGCTCCAGCCGGTGTAATCCGCTATCGACTTGACCGAATCACAATAGTAGTATCGCCAGACAAAAACATTACACATATCCTCGCTTATTTCTTTCAGATACGCTCCTATCGCCGCGGCAAGCTCCTTGGAATCAAGTGTGGCATCGGTGCTCTCGCGGGATGGCACAGCATCCTCAAGCTCGCTCAAGGATACGGCATATTCCGAAATAAGCCTTTTGTTAGCACTCCTTTTTCTCAGACAATCGATAGATATGTCCCGCGTGATTTTGGCGAGATAGCAGGCGAACCTCTGTGGAAGCTGCGGCGGAATGGTGTTCCATGCCGCCAAGTAGGTATCGTTCAAGCACTCCTGACTGTCCTCCCGGCTTTTAAGTATGTTTTTGGCTATCGTCAGCAGATAGGAGGAGTATTTCTTGTGGGTTTCGTGTATGGCGCGTTCATTCCGTTGATTGAACAGGCTGATAATATCCCGGTCATCCAATAGTATCACTCCCTTGTATATTGTCTTCTGCTAATATAGCCGTAATCTGTAAGGAAATATTGCATTCTACACGAAATATTTTAGCATTTTTTCTGAAAAAGTGCAATAGTGCTCAAACAGTAAAAAAGTATAGAACTTTTTTTGAAAAGCACTTGAAATATCATAACGAAAGTGCTACAATTGCAAAAAGCTTTGGAAAAGCTTGAAAATAGTAAAATTTTAAACCGATTTTTATATGAAAAACGAAAGGAAGCAAAGCTATGGTTCAGTCACTTAACGGCACATGGCGCTTGACCTGTCTTGATGATTCCGGCAAGCACGATATCAAAGCCGCCGTCCCCGGCTCATACTATTCAGCCCTTTTAAAAGAGGGGATGATGGACGACCCTTACTACGGCCTCAACGAGCAAAAATCCCTTGAGCTAAGCCAAAACAGTACCGTATGGGAAAGACAATTTACCCCTGAGGACGTAATCCGTAAAAGCAAAACCATCCTTCTTAAATTCTACGGGATAGATACTATTTCTAAAGTGTACCTCAACGGCACCCTTATTGGCTCCACCAACAATATGCACAGAACCTACATCTTTGACGTTACTTCCGAGCTAAAGGACGGCGAAAACACCCTACGCATAGAAATATATTCTCCGCTCAAATACATTGCCGAGATGCAGGAAAAAGACCCTCTCTGGGGCGTGTCCTCAACGGTTGCGGGATACCCTCATATAAGAAAAGCCCACTATATGTACGGCTGGGACTGGGGACCGAAGCTTCCGGATATGGGCATCTGGCGTGATGTAGAGCTTGTCGGCGTAAATGGCGGTCTGCTCAATGGCGTATATATCACTCAGAACCATTCATTGCTTTCGGATGGAAAGGTAACTGTCAATATCAGCGCAGGGCTTGCATATTCCGGCGGCGACACCCTAAGGCTTGAAGCCGAGCTTACCTCTCCCGATGGCGATACTATGGGCAGTGCTACAAATATCTATTCCGGCGAGACCTCAGCAGTGCTTTCTGTAGATGTCAAGAACCCCGCCCTGTGGTATCCCAACGGCTACGGCGAGCATCCCTTATATTCACTCAAATTAAAGCTCACAAGACTTGATGGCGGCGAGCTTTTAGATGAGTATACATCAAATGTCGGATTACGCACCTTATCCCTCTGCCGCGACAAAATGGGGGAGGGCGAAGACTTTGCCTTTGTTGTAAACGGCATTAAAATCTTCGCGATGGGTGCAAACTATATCCCGGAGGATCAGATTATTCCCAGGTGCTCCGATGAAATGTCGCGCAGGCTTCTTGAAAGCTGCGCCGATGCCAACTTCAACATGATAAGAGTCTGGGGCGGGGGATATTATCCCTCGGATGGCTTCTATGACATCTGCGACGAGCTGGGCTTACTTGTATGGCAGGATTTCATGTTCGCCTGCTCCATCTATCGCGCAACAGATGGGTTTATGTCAACGGTCAAGCAGGAGATTATCGATAACGTCACCCGCATTAGAAATCACCCCTCGCTGGCACTGTGGTGCGGCAACAATGAAATCGAATCCATGTGGGATAACTGGAACACCGGTGCAGACCCTGCTCTGAAAAACGATTATCTTGTCATATTTGAGGATATGATTCCTAAGGTGCTTGCGGAGTTTGACCCTGAAACGCCCTACTGGCCGTCTTCACCGTCATCCTGCGAGCATTTTAAGAACACCGGCGACCTTACCCGCGGCGACGCTCACTATTGGGCAGTATGGCACAGCTTCCGTCCGTTTACCGATTATTTCAAGTACAAATTCCGCTTCTGCTCGGAGTACGGCTTCGAGTCTCTGCCGTCGGTCAAAACCGTCCGCGCGTTTAATGATGATGCCGAGCCTAAGCTCTCAGATGATGTCATGGAAGCTCACCAGAAGTGCGATGGCGGTACCAAAAAGGTCGAATACTACCTTGCGCAGATGTCCCATCAGCCCAAGGACTTTGCGGGATTGGTATACGCGACCCAGGCGGTTCAGTCAGACGCTATACGCTTGAACGTCGAGCATATGCGCCAGAACCGCGATGTCTGCCGTGGCTCGCTTTACTGGCAGGTAAACGATTCAAACCCGGTGATTTCCTGGGCTTCCATCGACTATTTCAACCGCCCCAAGGCTCTGCATTATGCCGCTAAGAGGTTCTACAGCCCGGTTCTTGTCTCCTGCAACTACGAAAACCCGCAGGAGCTTTGGTTGAACGTATCCTCCGAGCGCCTTGAAGACGTTGAATGTGAAATCAACTGGCGCTCAAGGCTTTCGGACGGCGGGATTATCGCCGAAGGCTCACAGAAAGTAACCGTCAAGCCGCTGAGCTCGCTCAACGCAATCCTGATAACACCGGAAATCAGCGGAATAGGCGAGGGGCTTGAAAGTAAGGCGTATCTCGAATTTGAGCTTAAAGAAAACGGAAAGATACTCAGCACTGGCACATATATGTATGTTCAGCCCAAGGACTTCGAGTTTGCAGACCCTAAGCTTGAATACAGCGTGTCCGAGACCGCGGAAAGCTTTGTTATAGATATAACCGCCAAGGCGTTTGCAAAGGGCGTGTTCTTGGAGCTTGACAAGGACGACTGTCTCTTCTCGGAAAATTATTTCGATATCAGCGGAACGGAATCGCAGCCTGCAAAAGTGACTGTAACGGCGGCGAAGGGCGGACTGTCAAGGGCTTTGAGCCTTGACGAATTCAGAAAACAGCTGACGGTTAAGTCTTATTATGAGGCACTTAGGCTCTGAAATACAAAAAATTTTTGAGAAAAACGAAAAAATTTTTAAAAAGGGCTTGCATTTTTCATTTTAATCTGCTATAATATCTTTTGTTCTCTGCGGGATATATCTTGGGAGAATAAGAGATCGCACGGAGAAGTCGCCTAGCCCGGTTTATGGCGCACGACTGGAACTCGTGTATGGGTTGATAGCTCATCGAGGGTTCGAATCCCTCCTTCTCCGCCAAATAAAACGACAACCTTCAAAAGAGGCTGTCGTTTTATTTTTTGCCGTATTTTTTCCGCACAACAGGAAATGATTTTTATCCGCATTTATGTTATGATAAAACCATCCCGGGAAGGAGGACTATCATGCAGGACTCAGATATCATCAGAGCAGGACTTGCTTACATAGAACAAAATCTGAAAACCGATATTACGCCCAAGGAGCTGTCGCAGATGGCGGGATATTCGGTCTGGCACTATCAGCGCCTGTTTGCGCAGGTGGTGGGTGTGCCGCTGGCGGAGTATGTCAACAGGCGTCGATTAGATAGTGCACTGGCGGAAATAAGCGCCAATCGCAAAGCAATAGATGCAGCAATGGAATATGGATTTGACAGCTATGCGGGATTTTACAAGGCGTTTCTGCGAATGTATGGTTGTTCTCCCAAAAAATATTTATCACTTTATGGAACACATCAACCAATACCGGAGGTAATAACTATGTTTATAGAAGCAGAACTAAGAAAAATTCTCGATAATTGGGACATCCCAAAAGATTTATCCATCAATGACGTTAAAATTGTGGACGGCACAAAAACAGCAAACAACATATGGCAGATCGGTAAGGATTATATCCTTAAAACCGGAGATCGGGCTATAATACACCGAAACGCCCGAATAGCAAAAGCTATAGAGGCGCAGGGCTTTTCCGCGGCAGTTCCTGTTCCGACAAAAACTGGCGACATTCTCGCAGATGGTCAGAACAATTTTGTATTGATACGCAAAGCAAAGGGCGAACCGCTTTCTAAATACCAACGCTTCGGCGACGATTGCGAGGACTTCGGGTTTAAATACGGACAAAGCATCGCCCGACTGCATAAAGCGTTGAGCGCGGTAGAAGATGATATTCAGCCGTTTGAGCAGAATTTGTTTGCTCATGTCACTGAATGGGCTATTCCAAATGTGAAAAAGCAGAATATACAATGGAATATGGGCTTGCCGGATAGCTTTTTTGATGAGTATATCCAAGATTTTGGGGCGCTGTTTAAAAAGCTGCCCAAACAATTGATTCACCGCGACCCCAATCCGTGCAATATTCTGTTTAGCGGCGGTGATGTCAGCGGATTCACCGACTTTGACCTGAGCGAGCGTAATGTTCGCTTATGGGATCCCTGCTATTGCGCCACGGGAATATTGTCAGAACAGCGGAATGCAGATAACGCTTATGATAAATTCTCTGTAATATTGGACGCGATACTGCATGGCTATGACAGTGTAAATCCCTTGACAGCCGAGGAAAGGCGAGCGATATACTATGTTCTTTGCTCTATACAGATGATTTGTGTTGCGTATTTTGAAAACGTCAACGAATATAAGGATCTGGCAAGAACCAATCGCGAAATGCTGAGTTACATTATAGAGCAAAAAGCTCGGATTGATAATATCTTTAAATGATTAATTTTGTTACTATTTTTTAGTTGCTTTACATCCAAATATGCGCCTGCCGCAAAGAATATTTATTCTTTGCGGCAGGCGCATAGACTTTATATTACATAATATGCCGGCATATTTTTTATTCCTGTTTTGCATCTCAAGTAAAGCAGCACTTAAGATTACCCATCATTAAGCTCAATAAGCACCCCGATATTATCAAAAATAAACTGCTGTGCTTCAGAATTATACACAATGGCAATATATCTACCGTTTCTTCCGATAGCTTCCGTTTCACTCAGTCCCATGCTTTTGCCCTGCTCGGTCGGAAAACGGTGGTTTTTGCCGTTACTGTCGGTGCGGGTTCCTATCATTCCGATGTTTTCTAACCATTCGGTGATGGTTGTTACCTTCAGCCTGCGCATATTTTCGAGATCTATCAGTGAGTTGATTTTAGCCGCGATTTCGCTCACCTTGTGCGGTTTATCCTCCACCTTAAGCAAGCCTATCTGCTCGTTTGTCAGGGAGAAGGGGAGCTTCTCGGAGCGCTTTTTCTTTCTCGGCTTCGTGTTTTTGGGGATATCCTCCTCGGTCAGCTCTGCTCCATCCAATATGGCTTTAAGAAAAGCTTCGCCGTATTTTTTGAGCTTGACGCTTCCAACGCCGGTGACGTTTAGCATCTCCACAAGGCTTTTGGGCCGTTTTGCGCACATATCCGCAAGTGTGGCATCCGAGAAGATGACGAACGGCGGAACGTGTTCTCTGCCTGCGAGCTCCCACCGAAGCACCCTCAGTTTGTCGAACAGAACCTCGTCTACGCCGCTGAGCTCATTTTTGCTCGACTCAGACTTCTTTTCTTCCTCCTTGTCTTCAATAGCGGCCTTCATGGTAAGCGGCTGATTCTCCTTTAAAATCAGCGCGCATTTTTTAGTCAGCTTCAAAATCGGATATTCCCCGCCGTCTGTGACAATGTACTCCTCCTGAATCAGATGGGTAAGTATCGCCTGAAGACGTTTTTCGGAGCAGTCGCTCATAACCCCATATGTAGAAAGCGAGTTCAGACCCAGACTTAAAATGCGCTCGTTCTTGCTCCCTCTTAGTATATCGCAGATCATCTTCCTGCCGTAGCGCTGGCTTGTTCTTATTATGCAGGAGAATATTTTTTTAGCCTCAACAGTTATGTCGATCTCTTCAAAATTGGTGACGCAGTTTGAGCATTTTCCGCAGTAATCGGTATAGCTGTCCGAGAAGTATTTTAAAATTGTGCACCGCAGACAGTCGTTTGTGGTGGCATACCATGTCATGAATTTCAGACGTTCCAGATCCCGCTGGCGTATGACCTCCTGCTCCTCTGCGGTAAGCTCGGGATTGGGCTCTGAGTGAAGTATCAGGAAGTTTGCCGTATGAACATCCCGCGGGCTGTAAAGAAGGATACAGTCGGCTTCGCTTCCGTCACGTCCCGCTCTTCCGGCTTCCTGGTAGTAGCTTTCAATGTTCTTGGGCATATTGTAGTGGATGACGTAGGATACGTTGGATTTGTCAATTCCCATGCCGAAGGCATTTGTTGCAACCATTATCCGCTTTATGTCGAAGACGAAATCATCCTGATTTTTCCTGCGTTCAGTTTCGGAAAGCCCGGCATGGTATCTTGTTGCCTTGAAGCCTTGGGATGCAAGAGCATCACACACCTGCTCGACTGTTTTTCTTGTGGAGCAGTATACTATTCCCGAGCTGTCAGCGCGCTGAGATATCAGTGTAATAAGCGTGCGGAGCTTTTCCTTCGGTTTCATCACCGAGAAAAACAGGTTCGGTCTGTCAAAGCCTGTGGTGACGACTAAGGGATTGTCCAGCCGCAGTATTCTCAAAATATCGTCCCTTACCTGCTTGGTGGCGGTAGCCGTAAACGCTCCTATGACCGGACGGTGGGGAAGAGCTTCGATAAATTCTATGATTTTAAGATAGCTCGGTCTGAAATCCTGCCCCCACTGTGATATGCAGTGTGCTTCATCCACCGCAACAAAGGATACTTCCACCCTCGCACACAGTGACAAAAACTCATACGCCCCCAGCCTTTCCGGGGCAACGTAGAGCATCTTATATCTTCCTGACTCGCAGTTTTCGATGACGTACCTGTATTCCTCCGCCGAAAGCGAGCTGTTAAGGTAGGCGGCGCTTATCCCTGCACTTTCAAGCGCGTTTACCTGATCCTTCATCAGCGATATCAGCGGGGATATGATTACAGTCAGTCCGCGGAACATAAGCGCCGGAATCTGATAGCATATGGACTTTCCGGCACCGGTGGGCATTATTCCGACAGCGTCCCTGCCGGAAAGCAGACAGTCTATTATATTTTCCTGACCTTCTCTGAAGTCATTGTAGCCGAAGTATTTTTTCAGCAGTTCTCTTTTTATATCCACAAATATGCTCCCCAAGAATATTATTGATTATTTTCCGCTAACTAAAGCGGCGGCGTAAACAGCCTTCGCGCCCTGCTCTTTAAGAATACAGGCGCACCTTGAAAGCGAGTTTCCGGTTGTTATAACATCATCGCACAAAAGCACGATCCTGCCGTCAAGATTCATCTTCCTTTCGGGAGGGAGATATACCTTCTGCGCAAATTTCCGTCTGTTTTCATAGCCCTTCTGGCTGTGCTGTGAGCTTTTGGTGCGAGTTCTGCGAATCGCTCCATGAATTATTTCTTTTCCGAGATTCCGAGCCAGAATCCCTGCTATTATTTCAGCCTGATCATAGCCGTTCACAGACTTTTTCCTGCGGGACATCGGAACATATGCAATGCAGTTGATATCCCCTACAGCGCCGGATTGGGTTATGCTGTCATAAAGCCCGGAGCAGAAGTATTTCGCGGCGTTAAAGGCTCTTTTGCGCTTAAGTCGGAGGATGCCCTCTCTTGACCTGCCGCCGTACCTTCCGGCGCAGAAAACCTTGTCCAGCTCCATACCTTTAAGGTGGTCGGGAACGCTTCCGTCGCAGCTGAGTATTTCAATCTCCTCGTGGCAGTCAAAGCATATCCAGCTGCCCGGGCTTATTACCCTGCCGCAGAAGCCGCATCTTTCGGGATAGACAAGCTTAGCGGCACGTCTTAGAAAACCAGTTGCATCAAGCACGTTCCATAGCACCTCTTTTTCCTGAATAATAGTTAAAGTATAGCAGATTTCACCATGAAAATCAATAGCGGACGCACGGGTGACATCCTTTAAAGTCATTTTATTCCGATTATTTATATTGACTAAATCGTCACGGTATGGTATAATTATGCTGATATATTATAGAGAATAACGCCGAAATCAATTCTTCTGGCGTTCGGGGATATTAGTAATGAGTAAGCTTAATAAAATTCTTGTCCCGATATTTGTGGTTGTGTTTTTAGCGGGTTTGGGGCTTATGCTTTATCCGACGGTGAGCAACTGGCTGAATGTCCGCGGTCAGGCCGATGTTATAAGCGATTATTCTGACGAGGTCGATGCTTTAGACGATGCTGAAAAGCTGGAGTGTCTTGAAGCCGCGCACTCATATAACCGCGTAATAAGCTATGGTCAGCCGTTTAATATGTCCGCCGAGGACAGGGAGGAGTATAATTCCCAGCTGAATTTAGACGGCAGCGGGGTCATGGGATATATAGATATCCCAAAAATAGACTGTTACCTTCCCATATATCACGGAACGAGCGACGAGGTCCTGAAAATCGGAGCGGGTCATTTCGAGGGAAGCTCGCTCCCGGTCGGCGGGGAAAGCACCCACTGCGTGATTTCCGGGCACAGCGGTCTGCCGAGCGCCAAGCTTTTTACGGATATAGATACTCTTGAAATAGGCGATGAGTTTTATCTCAGCGTTTTAGACCAGACCATCACTTATGAAATCGATCAGATATTGACCGTCCTGCCCAGCGAAACGCAGGAGCTTATCATAAAGGAAGGCGAGGATTATTGTACCCTTGTAACCTGCACCCCCTATGGCATAAATTCGCATCGACTGTTAGTAAGGGGAAAAAGAGTGAATCAGTAAGTTTAATATATGAAAGGCGGAAATAAAGATGAACAAGATAAAAAGATTGATCTGTGCAATGCTGGCTTTGGCATTATGTATGCTGACAAGTCTGCCTGTATTTGCAGACAGTGTAGACCTGACCCAAAAAAGTTCGATAACAATAGACCTGCGCGATCCTCAGACCGGCGCGGCACTTTCGGGCGGATGGCTGTATCTTTACAGAGTCGCGGACGTCAGCCTGAGCGGCGGCAGCTATGTTTTCAATCCGGTTGAAAGGTTCGACAAGGGCTTCGATTTTTCAAACATCAAGTCGAGAGATTTGGTGCGCACCGTTTATAACTACATCCGCGACAATAGCTACAAGTGCGATTTATATGCCGCTGTAGCCGGAGGAAGCGTCCGTTTTTCCGACCTTACCCCGGGACTTTACATTGTGATACAGGCCGGTCAGATCAACGGCTATTACCCTATGAACCCATTTATGGTATCTATCCCGATGGAATTCAACGGAAAGTATATATATGATATTAACGCAACCCCCAAAATGGAGCTTAACAAGCTTCCAACTCCTCCTCCGCCGACCAATCCCGACCCCGACCCAGAGCCGGATGACCCGGACAATATCCCGGAGCTTCCGCCGGAGGATCCGTCTGAAGCCGGCGAAATCGGCGATATCCTTCCGGATAATTACGTCGTTTTCGCTCCAGAAACCATAAATGGCGTGCAGGGTGACACTCAGAAGAAAACCATGCTGACTGTCGGCATATCCCTTATGTGCGTTTCCGCCGCCGCGATTCTTGTTTTAATCATAGTCGGCAAAAAGCGTAATAAGGGTTAAAGGCAGTAACATACTGTTTGAGGGCGAAGGCAAGGCAATTATTGCTTTCACTCTTTTGTCTTTTGGAGGGAAAAAGATGAATGTATTTAAGCAGGTTGAAAAGAACATAGACGAGCTTGCCACGAAAAACGTTTATTGGTCGGCGTGTGCATCCAAAGAGGATATGGATAGAGCAAGGCATGGCGATTTAAAGATAAGTTTTTTCGATAAGCAAATCCCCTCTGACTGGTTAAGGAATGTAAAAGGCAAAAAGGTCTTATGCTTGGCAGGCGCGGGGGGATTGCAGGCACCATTGCTGGCTTGTGCGGGGGCAGACGTGACAGTGCTCGACATCTCCGATAAAATGCTTGATAAGGACAGGGAAGTCGCAAAAAAGGAAAACCTGAGCATCAGAATAGAAAAGGGGAATATGTGCGATTTGTCCCGCTTTTCGGACTGCACCTTTGATTACATATTAAATCCCACCTCACTGATGTATGTACCGGATGTTAAGCCGGTGTTTAAGGAGTGTTACCGCGTTTTAAGAAATGGCGGCGTTTTCATCATGATGGCTCCGAGCCCGATAAACTATGTGTGCGATTTTGTACAGGATGGGAACGGCGGATACTATAAAGCGGTAAATAAAATGCCGTATTGTTCTTCCGATTTTGAAGGCATGGGTGATTGGATAGAATACGGACACACTATGGAGGATTATATCGGCGGGCAAATCGAGTGCGGATTTGTTATCAACGGCTATATAGAGTGTCAGCTGGAGGATATAACGGAACTGCACTTTTTAACAAGAGCAATTAAAACCGTGCCGCCGGATGGCAAGTAAGGCTGAAAAGCTCCGGATTTAAGATATGAGTTTTGGAGGTGACAGAACATGAAGAAAATACTGCCTATTTTATTGATATTAATAGGAATAGCAGAAATCATCGTTGCGATGCTGGACGTTAAAATGCCGATACTTGTGGCTATAGTTATGGGTATTGTGTTTATTGCACTGGGTGTTAAGACGTTGATTGACGTATGTAAAAAATAGTTCCATACGCATATTTATAATTAATAATTCAAAATAGACATTAAAAATTTTAAATTCTATATTGACAAATTTAACTCCTTGTGCTACAATAATAACACAAGGAGTTGATTATTATGTCAAAGATGATTTCAGAATGTCCTGCCTGCGGTGCAAAATTAAGAATAACTTCTTTGCGCTGTGCAGACTGTGGAATGGAACTGCGAAATGATTTTGAATTAAGTCCCTTTGATTCGTTAAATCAGGAACAAAAGGATTTCCTTATTGCTTTCCTGAAGCAGCGCGGGAATATGAGCTCAGTGCAAAATGAGCTGGGAATTTCATATCTCACCGCTAAAAAAAGATTGGATGATTTGCTTGAAGCATTGAATTTGGTTGATGAAAACCAGAAAAAAACCGAGTATGAAGGAGCTATTGATATGTCAACATGGTATGTTCAGAAGGATAGTAACAAGGCATCAGACATAATAAAAAGCTTATGGAAAATGGCGGAAGGGTAGTTGTCCGCTTGATGAAAGGCAGTCCATGCGAAATCATTGCAACTCCAGATGGTGAATCTTTTGTGACTGATAAGATTCAAAATAAAAAACTGCCATACCGATACGAAGTATTTGATGTTATCGTGAATCTCTTGATTGCCCAGGGCGGACAAGCCAGAAAAGGAAATGCAAGATATAAACTCGGCGAACCTAAATGTGATGAAGCTACGGTTGCCGGTGCAATCGGCTATAACTATTTCCATGCAGAGACCGGAAAGTCGGTTTATGATCCGGTGTTCGTGCTTGCGGCAGTCTTAGAATGGGCGGGTATCGCAAAAAATGGCCGCAGGGAGTTGGTACTGACCGACAGCTACCGTGAAAGCTTATAATTTACAGCGAAATTTACTTAAACGAGCTGTATCCAATGAAAATCCCGGAGGAACATTATGACACACAACGGAACAAAAACAATAGAAACAGACAGATTGATACTGCGCCCCTTTTGCTCAGAGGATATTGCCCCGGCATTTCGTAACTGGATGTCCGACAAAAGAGTTACAGAGTTCCTGCGCTGGAAGCCGCACGAGGATGTTTCTGAAACGGAAAACACAATCAGAGACTGGATGGCTGAATATTCAAATCCGGCATTTTATCAATGGGCGATAGAGCTTAAGTCAATCGGCGAGCCTGTAGGTTCAATCAGCGTGGTGGACAGCAACGAAGAGCTTGATATTCTGCATATCGGCTACTGCATCGGCTGTAAATGGTGGCATATGGGAATTACGAGCGAAGCTTTTGCGGCGATAATCCCGTATCTGTTTGAAGATGTCGGAGCGAACAGAATAGAATCTCAGCACGACCCGAACAATCCCAACTCGGGCAAGGTGATGGCAAAGTGCGGGTTGAAATACGAGGGCAGACTGCGCCGGGCAGATTTCAGCAACAAGGGCATAGTTGACGCTTGTATGTACAGCCTGCTGAAATCGGAATGGGAAGCCATGAAGGCAAGATAGCATAAAATATTCATTGTAAAAAATCCTCTCTGCCAAGCGCAGGGAGGATTAGTTTTTATCATGCTTGCCCAAAATCGCCCAATCAGGCTTGCAGTTAGAACAGGCGCGGCATCTTCTGCGCGGTCTTTCACCGAAATACCGCAGGATATACGCCCGCAGACATGAGCCTGTTTCGCAGTAAGCCTTCATGCCTGAAAGCCGCTTTTGCTTAAGTCGCCTTTCTCTTTTAATCTCACGCGCGGAAAGCTCACCCCGAGTGCCGGAGTTTTCTATCATCCAGTGTACAAGCTCCGGGTCGCGCGGGGAATATAGGAGGATGCATACCGCCCTGCGCCCGTCCCGCCCGGCTCGCCCCACCTCCTGATAGTAGGATTCAAGGTTACTCGGCATTGACATATGTATGATAAAGGATATATCCGGCTTGTCTATGCCCATCCCGAAGGCGCAGGTTGCCGCCATTATTGCGGTCTTTCCGCTGATGAAATCGTTCTGATTCCTGCGGCGGTCACTCTCACTCATCCCGGCGTGATATTTGCAGACGGAATATCCGCGCGCATTCAGCCTTTCAAACACCGATTCAACGCTGTTTCGCGTCTGACAATATATGATTCCCAATTCGCCGTTCAGCCCCTCGATTATTCTTTCAAGCTCTTGATACTTGTTTTCGCATTTTATAACGCTGAAATAAAGGTTGGGACGGTCGTAGCCGGTGGAAATCATCTTCGGGGAATCAAGCCTAAGAAGCTTTATAATGTCCTTTTTGACCCGCTTTGCAGCTGTGGCGGTGAAAGCTCCCACAACAGGGCGGTGGGGAAGAGCATCTATAAATTCCGCTATTCTGAGATACGCCGGTCGGAAATCATGCCCCCACTGCGAAATACAGTGCGCCTCGTCAACCGCTACAACCGATATATCCGCGCTTTTAGCCAGCCTGATAAATCCTTTGTCCGAAAGCCGCTCGGGCGATACATATAGAAGCCTGCAGCGCCCGGCTTTTACGTCCTCTCTGACACTTTGCATATCGTAATAGCTAAGCGAGCTGTTTATGTAAGCCGCCGGGATTCCTCTTGCGTTAAGTGCCTCTACTTGGTCTTTCATAAGGGATATCAGCGGGGAGACAACCAAGGTAAGCCCACTCATCATCAGCGCCGGAAGCTGATAGCAGAGCGATTTTCCCGAGCCTGTCGGCATAACGGCAAAAACATCCCGCCCCGATAGTATTGCGTTTATGGCTTCCTCCTGCCCGGGTCTGAATCCGTCCGAGCCAAAGTGCTTTTTAAGAAGGATGCGCTTTTCATCCATTGCCGTCACTCCCTTTATCCCATGATGTAATTATTATAGCTTAGCTTTCAGCGGCAGTCAATATAAAAATAGTCTTGCTATGCAAGTGAAAATATGCTATACTGTTTGTATTGCATTCAAGATACCACCGCTGAAAGGAGCGCTGAATTTGACAGGAATATATATCCACATCCCGTTCTGCATAAGAAAATGCCCCTACTGCGCTTTCTATTCGGTGGAATATAATGAAGAGCTTAAACGGCAGTATGTATCATCCCTCATAAGAAATATACGCGGGTACAAGGGCAGAAATATCCCAGCCGACACCGTTTATTTCGGCGGAGGGACACCATCACTGCTTGCCCCTGATGAGCTTGAAGGCATACTTTCGGCTGTAAAGGAAAGCTTTCTGCTCGCCCCGGACAGCGAAATAACCATTGAAGCAAACCCATCGAGCACCGATTATAATAAACTTGCCGCCTACCGAAAAGCGGGAGCAAACCGCATATCCTTCGGAGTGCAGTCCTCTAACGACAACGAGCTAAGACTTTTAGGCAGACTTCACGATTTTAGCGGCGCGCGCGACGCAGTCCTTGCCGCAAAATCCGCAGGCTTTGAAAACATCTCCTGCGATTTGATGATAGGCACCCCTGCACAGACTGTTGACAGTCTGCTCGCCTCTGCACGTGATATAGCCGCTCTCGGCGCCAATCACATATCCTGCTATATGCTCAAAATCGAGGAGGGAACGCCGTACGACTGTGAACGCATAAGGAATTCCGCCGCTGATGATGACAGCGTTTCGGATATGTACCTTGCCCTCTGCCGTGAGCTTTCGGTCTTGGGATATCATAGATATGAGATATCCAACTTTTCCAAGCCCGGCTTTGAATCCAGGCATAATCTTAAATACTGGCGGCTTGAGGATTATATCGGGTTCGGACCGAGCGCACATTCCTATTTCGCCGGGAGGAGGTTTTACGTACCGGACAGCATCGGGGAGTATATATCCTCACCGTCCCAACAGTATGTCTCTGAGGATGAAAGCCCTGATATGCTCGAAGAATACGTAATGCTCTCGCTTCGGCTGAACGAGGGGATGTCATTAAAGAAGCTCGCTTCGCTCGGTGGGGATAAGGGCGCAGTTATAAAAAAGATCGAGCCGCTTGAAGATGCAGGGCTCGTAATGCTCAATAATGATGTAATAAGCCTTACGGACAGTGGTGCGCTCGTCTCAAATGGAATCATTCTGGAAGTGTATCTTGCGGCTATTGGTGAAAATCAATAAAAAAACGGCTTCTGTTTTATGCAATTGCCTATTGTTAATGTGGCGAAATTATGGTATTATTAATTGATAGTGTTTGAACGCTCATATTTTGCAGTCTTATTTTGCATTTGTGTTTTGTATTTTGCATTTTGTATTTACATATGGAGGAATATCATGAAGCGTATTTTAATTGTTGCATTGGCTTTGACACTCTGCCTTTCGGCGTTTTGCGGCTGTTCCAAAAAGGAAAACACCGACGGCGAAATATATATACCCATTCGTAAGGGAAATCAGGTGAATTACAATACCGTCCATGCATATAAGGGAACGATATTGGAACAGGTGGTTCTGGATGCTCAGTTCACCACTCCGTATTCTACCGACCTTTCGTTTACCATGATGGAAGGAACAATAGCTCAGCTCAATGTTCATGAGGATATGGATGTTAAAGCGGGCGATGTTATAGCCACGCTCGACACCGAGGAGCTGGAGGATGATATAACCGTCCAGAAGCTCAAGCTTGATTCTGCCAAGTCCACCTATGAGATACTGCAAAAGAAAGGCTCAAAGGACGAAATAGCCTTCGCGAAGATAGATGTGGATATCGAACAGGCGAAGTATGACGACCTTGTTGCAAGACGTGAGTTCTTAACTTTGAGAGCACCTTACGACGGTAAAATAACCTATGTGGGCAGATACCGCTCCGGCTCTAAGATAGCCAAGAATGCAACTCTTTGCACAATTGTGGATACCTCCCGCGTATGCCTTTCTGCCATTGATAACGGTCAGCTTGGCGATATCGGCTTCGGCGCAAAGGTGGATATACAGCAGGGCGCACTGGCGCAGACCACCGGAACAGTTGTGGACGTTGTTACCGAGGAATTCAGCGGCGATTTCGGCTTCGGCGGCGGAGATCATTCCTTCACCGTGAATAGATTCGTAATCAAGCCGGATGAGGATGTTAAGTTTGAAGATTTCGGCACCATTCAGGCAACATTTACCACCCTGCGCAGGGATGATACCGTTATAGTTCCCTCGGAAGCAGTTTTCGAGTTCGGCAACGGTTATGCGGTAAACGTCCTTGTAAACGGCGTCAAAATCCAGACTACCGTTTCAACAGGAATAATCTCCGGCGACAAGACCGAGATAGTTTCCGGGCTTGACGGAACAGAAACTTTGGTTGTTCCCTGAGCATAAATAATTTTCGCTTATAAATCAGCGCAGAATCAGTTACAGGCTGGTTTTGTGCTGATTTTTCGTATTCAGATAGGAGTACCATATGAATCAGCAGACATTCTTTTCAGACGAGACTTCTTCACCGCTCGCGTCCCGTCTTCGCCCAAGGGATCTTGATGAATTCGTCGGGCAGACGCATTTGCTGGGCGAAGGTAAGCTTCTGCGCAGGATAATCGAAAACGACGCTGTGTCCTCAATGATATTCTGGGGACCTCCCGGCGTGGGCAAAACCACCCTTGCAAGGATTATTGCCAACCGCACCAAGGCGTCATTCATAGACTTTTCTGCCGTCACAAGCGGAATCAAGGAGATAAAAACAGTCATGACACAAGCGGAGGAAAACCGCCGCTTCGGTGAGAAGACCATAGTATTCGTTGACGAGATCCACCGCTTCAATAAGGCTCAGCAGGACGCTTTCCTGCCATTTGTAGAAAAGGGAAGCATAATCCTTATCGGCGCAACGACTGAAAACCCATCCTTTGAAGTAAACGGCGCGCTTCTTTCGCGCTGTAAGGTCTTTGTGCTGAAGTCGCTGACAACCGAGGATTTGGTGAAGCTTCTTACAAGAGCCGTCACTGACGAGCGGGGCTTCGGGTATCTCAATGTGGAAATATCGCCCGAGCTTATCGAGCTTATCGCCGCGTTTGCAAACGGCGACGCACGCTCAGCTCTTTCCACCCTTGAAATGGCAGTCCTCAATGGAAATACCGACGGCGACAAAATCACCGTTACCGCCTCCACTATCGAGGATTGCACATCAAAAAAGTCCCTTCTGTATGACAAAAAAGGCGAGGAGCATTATAATATCATATCCGCTCTGCACAAATCGATGCGCAATTCCGACCCTGATGCTGCGGTATACTGGCTTGCGCGTATGCTCGAAGCAGGGGAGGACCCGCTTTATGTCGCCCGCCGTGTCATACGGTTTGCCAGCGAGGATATCGGGCTTGCCGACTCAAAGGCGCTCGAGGTTGCAGTCGCAGCGTATCAGGCGTGTCATTTTTTGGGGATGCCGGAATGCACGGTGCATCTCACCCATGCTGTGGTGTATATGTCCATGGCACCTAAATCCAACTCTATGTATATGGCATATGAATCTGCCAAGAAGGACGCTCTTTCCCAGCTTGCCGAGCCTGTACCGATGGTGATAAGAAATGCCCCCACAAGGCTTATGAAGGAGCTTGAATACGGCAAGGGCTATCAGTACGCCCACGATACCGCCGAAAAGCTGACCAATATTCAGTGCCTGCCCGATTCGCTTTTAGGCAGGGAATACTACAAGCCCACCGAGCAGGGGCTCGAAGCAAAATACAAACAGCGCCTTGAAGCCATCAAGGAATGGAAGAAAAATCACGGTGCGAAATAATTGAAAATTAAAAACCGCCGGACGGTTGGGAGTTGCCCAGCCATCCGGCGGTTAATTATGCTAATTGATATTCATAAACCAAAGGTAATTTTTCTTATCCGGAATGTTGATGGTGGAGGTTTTCCACTCTGCGCCGTCTCCGAAGCGGTATCTTAGCTTGTACCTTGCATTGTCTGAGCCTTCGGTGTATTCATCGTTCAAAACCCATTCAATGTCCGGCGTGACGCCGCGTATCTGGTATTTTGCGATTCGGGATGTGAATCCAGCTTCTATCAAATCGAAAAGCCTGTACTTAATGTCCATATCGTTCGGCTCTACAACTATTATAACCTTTCCACGGTCATTGTCCTGAACGTCTAAGATATAATAGCGATACTTTCCGTCCGGAGATACCGAGCTGCGGTTCAGCCTGTCTATCTTCTCCATATTGTATACCGAGGTGATTTCGGTATCCGTAACGGTATAGTCGAGCTTGGTTTCAATAGCTGAGCCGCCGAAAAGGGTAGTAAGGATATTGTATCCGACAAGACCCACAACGAACATAAGAAGATATAGCGAGCCTAAGATTATCTTAGGAGTGTCCGAAGCGCCGCAGGCGAAGAACATTAGAATTCCGACGATAAGCGGCGGCAGGAAAAGCATCGGCTGGTTTAGATTAAACAGCGTCAACAGGAACACCGGGAATAATATTGCCAAAGAGACTATCCTTGTAAAAAGCTGATTTCTTGTCAGTATCATAAGCACACAGAAAATCAGGCTCAGAGAAATGTAGAAGACATAGAACCCGGTCTGGTTGGTAAACACCAGCTTGTACAAAAATGTCCACACAGCCATGGCCGAAATAAGAATAAGATAAAGCACGTTGAAGCAGGAGATGCCGAAACGCACGAATTTGTTTGAAATAATGTTTTTGTCCACAATAACCTCCGTTTTTCAATCCGTAACAGCAGTTTTTATGAAGGACGATCAGCTGTCGAGCTTCAGAACGCTCATAAACGCTTCCTGAGGGACCTCAACAGTTCCGAGCTTTCTCATTCGCTTTTTGCCTTCCTTTTGCTTTTCAAGGAGTTTCTTCTTTCTGGTGACGTCGCCGCCGTAGCACTTTGCCAAAACGTCCTTGCGGTAAGCCTTGACAGTCTCCCTTGCGATTATCTTGCCGCCGATAGCCGCCTGAATAGGCACTTCAAAGAGCTGGCGCGGTATGTTTTCCTTAAGATTCTCACAGAGCTTTCTTCCGCGCGAATATGCCCTGTCCGAATGGACAATAAAGGAAAGAGCGTCCACGATTTCGCCGTTCAGTAAAAGGTCGAGCTTGACAAGCTTGCTCGGCTGATATCCCGCCATCTCATAGTCATAAGATGCATATCCGCGGGTGCGGGATTTCAGCGTATCAAAAAAGTCATATATAACTTCGTTCAGCGGCATTTCGTAGTGGATATCCACCCTTGTTTTATCGATGTACTTCATGCCCTTGAAATTGCCCCTGCGCTCCTGGCAAAGCTCCATAATGTTTCCCACAAACTCGCTGGGCGAGAAGATGTGAGCGTTTATAATAGGCTCCTCCGCAAGCTGAATAAGCGAAGGGTCGGGGTAGTTGGTGGGGTTGTCTATATACTTGACTTCACCGGAGTTCATGGTAACACGGTATATTACCGACGGCGCAGTGGTGATAAGGTCAAGATTGTATTCGCGTTCAAGTCGCTCCTGAATGATTTCCATGTGCAAAAGCCCCAAGAATCCGCAGCGGAAACCAAAGCCTAAAGCAACCGAGGTTTCCGGCTCGAAGCTAAGTGAAGCGTCGTTTAAGCGCAGCTTCTCCAATGCGTCGCGCAGGTCGCCGTATTTCGCGCCGTCTGCGGGATATATGCCCGAGAATACCATGGGGTTGACGTTGCGATAGCCCGGCAGAGCCTCAGCACAGGGGTTGGCGGCATTTGTAACAGTATCGCCGACCTTGGTATCCTGAATGCTTTTTATAGAAGCGGTTATATATCCAACCTCGCCAGCCTTAAGCTCGCCGGAGGGGATAAGTTCGGTAGCGCCCATATAGCCAATCTCGACAGTCAGAAACTCCGCACCGGTAGCCATAAGCCTTATAGTGTCGCCGACCTTTAGGGTTCCGTCCACAACTCTGACATATATGATAACCCCCTTGTAGGAGTCATAGTAGCTGTCAAAGACAAGGCATTTCAGCGGAGCGTTGGGGTCGCCCTTAGGGGCGGGGATATCGGTTATGACCCTCTCCAAAACCTCTTCAATATTTATGCCCATCTTCGCGGATATCCGCGGAGCATCCTGAGCGGGAAGCCCTATGACGTTCTCTATCTCCTCGATAGCTCCTTCGGGATTGGCGCTCGGCAAATCTATCTTGTTTATTACCGGAAGCACCTCTAAATCGTGCTCTATGGCAAGGTAGGTGTTTGCAAGCGTCTGCGCCTCTATGCCCTGCGAAGCGTCGACGACAAGTATCGCGCCCTCGCACGCCGCTAAAGACCTTGAGACCTCATAGTTAAAGTCAACGTGACCGGGGGTATCTATCAGGTTGAAAACGTAATCCCCGCCGTCCTTGGATTTGTAGTTAAGCCTTACCGCGCGCGCCTTGATGGTTATTCCGCGCTCCCGCTCGATATCCATGTTATCAAGGAGCTGTTCGGACATATCCCGCTTTGCAACAGTCTCGGTAAGCTCGAGAATCCTGTCGGCAAGGGTGGATTTGCCGTGGTCTATATGCGCAATAATGCAGAAGTTTCTTATATTTGATTTATCCATAAGCATTTTTCCTATCGTGATGAGAGATTAAAATCGATAATAGTATATCACATTTTTTTCAATTTGTAAACCCGGATAATGGTATCAATTTGGCTACAAAAAGTTAAGGTTATATGATTCTTTCATAGCAGATCTCAGTCGGATATACATCTGGCTTTTGTTTTTCATCTGTGATGAATCCGTTTGCCTCGTAAAACCTTCTGGCTGCAATGTTCTCCTTGAAAACCCAAAGCATAACTTTTGAATATCCTGCCAATGCCATATCAGAGAGAATCCTATCCATAATTCTGCTTCCGTAACCTTTTATCCAGTTATCCGGCAAACTGTGAATGCAGATGAGTTCAGCATATCCCGGCATATCCTTTTCTCTGGTTTCGTCCCACCATGCGATACAGTGCGGCTTGCCCTCAACCTTAAGAATATAACCGTTCCCCTTATTCTGCTCCAACAGCCTTTTATACATGGATGTTACTCTTTCAAAATTTGTACATCTTTTAAGGATATCTTCATCAAGAATATCCTTAAATGCGCTTTTCCAGCTTTCAGTCTGAATATATGCTAGAATTTGCTCATCTCCCAATTTAACTCTTTCAATAGAATATTCCACTATATCATCACTCCTGCAAATCCAGATTTATTGCTCTGATCACATCATGGGCAGCTTTACCATTCCCGCGTCCTAAAGCCTGATTATAAACACATCGGCAATATTTCCATGAAAATCAAAGCTTCTCACCCAAACTCCGCCGTTCTTCTTAATAGTCTTTACCGATGGTATGTTGCTGCGCAGAGCTGACAGCTGAATTTCCTTAAGACCGTGCGCCTTAGCTTTTTCGACAATCAGCCGGAGCATCTCGGTAGCATAGCCCTTTCTTCTCTCTGCGGGCAGAACGCTGTACCCTGAATGACCGAAGTCTTTGAAGAAATCGTTAAGCTCATACCTGAAATCGATGATTCCCACTATATTGCCATTGCAGTCGACTGAAAAATAGGTATCGGTCAGAACGCAGCCATCGCGCAGAGATTCCGCGTTTGCATTGTCCGTGACATAGGACAGCCATTCCTCGTAAGACTCCATTCTGTCCAGCAGCTCGCTGCCGTCAATCGTCTTTTCTCCTGCATCGAAGAATGACTGCTTGAATCTCAGCGCTTCCTCTTTGTTGTCGATTGTTGGGATGATTAATTTAATCTTTTCACTCATTTTTTGACTCCTAAAATATCCATTCCACCGGATTTATCACTCATCATCCGGCTGCTGACCGTCGTGCGCAAGCCACTTGCACTCGGTTATGTCCATATGTGTAAATGTTGCCTTAAACGATGAATCCTCAGGACTGCAAGCATATACACCAAAGCGAATTTCACCGGCAGCGTCCCACATATGGCATATCCGCATCTGAGAAAAGCGGATTCCGTCTTCGGAGCACTCGATGCAGAAATCGTCCTCTCTTCGGCTTAAGCGATACCACATGGATTTTATGGAAGCATCAATAGCGGTTGTCGCCCAGTCGGAATATCCGTGATTGGTTGCAACGCTTCCTAAGTGTTGAAATTCGCTGTTTTCATATTCAATCGAGCCCTTAAGCCAGTTTTCGCTGTCAAGATACATTACAACTCCGCACTGGTCGAACCTGTGCTTGCTTTCAAATTCGGTTTTAACCGTAAACGAGAAATATTTCTCGGATGTCCTCATCTGCAATACCGGTGCATTGTCGTTTCTGAAATGATAGTATGTCCTCTGCCATAAATCTGTGTGCGGCTTGGTGATAATTTCTATCCTGCCGTCAGAGATATCATAGCTTTCAGGCTCTCTTGTCCATTCTAATTTTTTTACATCAAACATAATTGATCCTCCTTAATTCACAAATTCTAATTTAAGTGACTGCCGGTGATGTTATACTCAATTCATAAATCCTCTGCTTTGGCATACCTTCATAATAGTAAATATAATCGTGGGGCGGCTCGACCTCTTCAATCAGGTTTGCTCCCAGCCTTTCAATGGTTTTATAGGATGCCGCATTGTCGCAATCGCAGGACAGATATATCCTATCCATGCCGTGATATTTCGCGACCGGCATAAGCAGCTGACACGCCTGCAAAGAGTAATGATTGCCCCGGTGCTCTTTATCGACCTCATATCCGATATTTCCGTTGAAATATGAATGATAGTTATGCCCGATTCTGAAACTTATCTTTCCGACGGTGATATCCTCCGACTTAAGAACAATATCCCACCAATAAAAGGGGAGACTGCCGTTTTCACCATCGTATGTATCAATTAATCGAAGCTCAATCCGCTCGCCGATTATGTTGTAAAAGGCTTTGCTGAATATGCTTTCGCTCATTCGTATAACCTCCGTAGATAGCGCTTTTCTCGTCGGATTTATCGCGAAAAATCGCCGATTTTGCCCAGCAGTTCGCCGATACTGTGATACATCCCGGAATAAACCACCGGGTCAAGCTTGGTAAGGTCGATATCGAAAGTGTCCTTGCATACAAAATTCTCATCCACCTGAATGTTTCTTATTTTGCAGAAGAAGGTGGTTGATTCTCCGGTCTCAACCGACCTGTCAACCTCACATTCATACACCCAGCGGCTTGAATCAAGTGTGGGAACGTCCACAGCCTCGCCACTCGAAACGCTGTAGGGGATACCGTCCTTCTTACCGTCCTCAGCGCGGTGTGTGCCGAAATAGTCCATAAGCTCTAATATATCCCGGCTGACTAAATTCACGCTGAGCTTGCCGGTTCTTTGTACATTCTGCTTTGTTCTTTTTGTCCCGAACATACTTATCACTAACATATAATCGTCGCCCTTGTCGCTTGTAACGCTGACCCATGTAATCGGCGCAAAGTTGTGCGAACCGTCCTCGTTGTTTGTCCCGATGATGAACGCCGGCTGAACGCACATTGAGAAGTTAGTTCCTATTGATTTTCTTTTTATTTTGTTCATGTTATGTCTTCCTTTCTGTAAATCACTATGTATATTATTCTTCTCTCCCAAAATGCCTGAACGTCAATACCCCAATCGGCATAAAGTAAGAACACCAGAACAGCAGTGCAATTGTCCCGCCGTTTCCGGTCTCACCGCTCGCCATGCTCGTGAACACACCCGTCATCGGCATAATAAAGCAGCTTATAAAAAAGATTCCGTGTATCATCATCAATCGCTTTAACCACTTGTCCGATTTGCTGCCCGGCTTGATAGAAAGCCCGATAAAGAAGGTAGAAAGAGCCATCATTCCATATCCGAGAAGGTCGTAGTTGAACATTAGTCCGCCCCGCTGATAGTCGAGTATCCTTATTGCCTGCTCGCTGATATCCTCTAAGCGCACGGTTGTTGTCTGGGCGAAGTATACTAAGAAAATCAGAGTGGCATATATCGCAGAAAAAATCAATCCTATAGTTGCAGATACTCTTTGTTCCTCACCGCTTTCGTGATGGAATCCCGCAGCCATCATAATGTAACCTATCGGCAAAAGCATACACACAATGTATGAGCCGAAGGGATAGTCAACCAGCAAAAATACCGCAAAAAGGAAAACCGTTGCCGTGACGATTGCCGAGCCTATTCTTGGTAATAATTTGTTCATTTTATTTCCTCCGAATCTTTCTTTTTGTAGCAATTATATTATCTACTAAAGGAGCTCAGCCCGCCAATCCATCATTCCGGCAGCACTACAACCCACCGTTCGACAGCTTCATCCGTATCAAACAGCGTTTTGGTAAGAACAATCTGTTTCAATGATTCGTCATACTCCGTCCGATAGACATATCTCACGCCGTTTTCGATTCTCTCCTGCGTACCCGTCCATTCCGGGTAGCAAGAATATGTCTCATCCTTGGCAAGCTCCATGAGGAGTTCGGCATCGGGCACCAAGTCAGTGAGCAGCTTGCCCTCGTGCTCCGACCTGACGCCGACCTCCGCAGCTCTGCCAATTGATTTAAGATAAGCTCTCGCGTCCTCGTCAGCCTGCGCCCGAATCTTTTGTATATCCTCATCGGAATAAACATAGCTCTTTCCGGATTTGTTCAACGGCTCAAGAAGCTTTTCTATTTCCTCTTCACTCAAGTCAGAGAACAAATCCAATCTTGTATAGAAAATCAATTCATAGCTTCCGCTTCCCGTTTGCTTAAATTTCATCAATACCTTGGGATTCGTTCCGCTCAGATTTACCAGCACACCATCCTGAAACCCGTATTCCAGATACTGCGTTAAAGCATATATCGAAAGAACGCCGTCCTCCTCAAAGGTCTCAATTATTTTATATCCGACTCCCTGACATTCTCCCGGCAGATAGTCCCCGACATTTTCATTGAGAATTGCCGCTCTTATAGCCTCATCAAGCGGGCTTTTATCGGAGCTGTCGGTGATTTCATCCGTATCCGAAACAGTTATATTGCCGCTGACCTCCGACTGATACTCTGCATTGGCATCCTGCGACTGATACGCCGCGCTGCCATCCTCCGAGCCGGAGGGCATATCCGCTCTGACATTGTTGCAGCCTGATAGTGACATCAGCAAAACAAAGACCAAAAGCAATAGATTGATTTTTTTCATATTTTAGTCTCCATATTATATCGTCTTCCCAAAGCTCTTAGCCAATCCGCCCTCCGAAGTCTCACGATATATAACCTTCAAATCCTTACCTGTCTCATACATGGTTTTAACCACGGTGTCAAAGCTAATCATCCTCGAATCCGCCAAGAAATCCGCGAGGTTGACGGCATTCAGCGCGCGCATGGCGGCAACGGCGTTTCGCTCGATGCAGGGTATCTGCACAAGCCCCTTAACCGGGTCGCAGGTAAGCCCCAAGTGATGCTCCATTGCGATTTCTGCTGCACACTCTATCTGGTCGAAGCTGAGCTCGTAAAGTTCTGCGGCGGCAGCGGCTGCCATCGAGCAGGCAGAGCCTATTTCCGCCTGACATCCGCATTCCGCGCCGCTGATAGAAGCATTTTTCTTTATGAGATTTCCGAAGATTCCTGCCGTTGCAATGGCGTGTAAAATCTGCTCGTCGTCAAATTTTCGCTTGGGCTGTAGGAATTTCAGCACTGCCGGAAGCACTCCGCAGGCGCCGCAGGTAGGAGCGGTGACAATAGTCCCGCCGGAGGCGTTCTGCTCGCTGACGGCATATGCATAGGCGCAGATAAGCCGGTTGTCTTTGGTTTCGTTGCTTTCGTCGATGTGTCGCTGATGGTACAGGTATCTTGCCTTGCGCATAAGCCCCAGCCCGCCGTTAAGTACGCCCTGAGCTTCCAAGCCCTCTTTTATTGCGTTCTGCATAGTCTCCCAGACTTTCGCAAGATGCTCCCAGATGTCCGGCTCGCACTCGTCAACGTACTGCCATATGCGGATATCCTTTTTGCGGCAGTATTCCGATATCTCCGAGAAGGAGTTAAAGCCGTACACCTCTGGGTGCTCCCGCTTTTTCTCGCCGTCTACAAGTATTTCACCGCCGCCGACGCTGTAATACCGCTTTTTCGCGATTTGCGCACCGTCCTGCCGATAGGCGATAATGTCAAGCGTGTTGGGGTGAAAATCGGTCGGGGTGACATAATCTGCTTCGATTTCAAATTTCCTTCCTGCGAATGTTTCCTTAAGAACGCCGTCGGTCATGTGACCCTTGCCGGTTTTTGCAAGCGAGCCGTATAGTATCACCTTGTAGCCCGAAGCGTCTGGATATTCGCGCAGAAACTTCTCCGCCGCGCGCAAAGGTCCCATGGTGTGGGAAGAGGAAGGACCTCTTCCGATTCGATATATGTATTTTAACGACTGCATAAAACATCCTCCGAAAATAGAATTCTGTGGGCGGAAGCATCTCATAGAAAACTGAACCGCCCTTATATAATATAAGTAAGTATAAACTATCGCAGTAAAAAAGTCAACGCCGCAGACCGGTATACAGGCGGTTTGCACCCATCTACAAACAATAAGCTTCACTATCCAATATTTTGGTTTGTTTTTACCAATGTATTATCTATTGCAAAATTCATTCGTATTTGCTATAATAGCATTACCGCGTTAAGCGATTATATTTTTAAGGAGATACATATGCCTTCAAATAATGCAAACCTTGTTTCGCTTCCTTGCGTCGCGACAAGAGATATAATAGTCCACCCCCATATGGCTGTTAAGTTCGATGTTCTGCGCCCGAAATCCTTAACAGCCCTGAAAACCGCTCTCGACGGCGACAGAATGGTTTTCCTTTCCGCGCAGAAGGATTCTACTAACCACGACCCCGGCGAAAAGGATATCTATAACATAGGCACTGTCTGCGAGATAAGACAGGTAGTCAACGCCAACGACGGTATATCCCGCGTTAGGGTCGAGGGCGTATATAAAGCCAAAATGATGGAATTTGAGGACGACGGAAACTCACTTTGGGTAAAGGTAAAGCCGATGAAGACCTTTTCCACGGAAAAGGCTTCCGAAGAGGAGCTGGACGCTGTTACAAGGGTACTAAGAGCGGCATTTGAAGCCTATACCCATGCCGTTCCCAGAATGCCGGAGGATTTGAAATCCTCCATCATGCGCGCTCAGACCCCTATGGAGCTTTATGAAAGAATCGCCTTTAACGTTATTATGAGCACCGAGGATAGGCAGCAGGTTCTGGAAGCCGGTTCGCTCTCCGAAAAGCTTGCGGTGCTTGTCGCCGTAACCACCAAGGAAGCCCATATAATGTCGATTGAAAACGACATTCAGTCGAAGGTCAATGCCGCAATAGAACGCGGTCAGCGCGACTATTACCTGCGTGAGGAACTTAATGTCATAAAGCACGAGCTCGGCGAGGATGATTCCCCTGAGGAGGAAGGCTATGAATATCTTGAAAAGATATCCAAGTTGAATCTCAGTGAGGAGTGCGTTGAAAAGCTGGTTTCAGAGGTCAATAAGCTCCAGAAAATGCCCTACGGCTCACAGGAAGCCGCTGTTATAAGAAGCTATCTTGATACCGTTATGGAGCTTCCATGGAACGAAAAGACCGAGGATAATTTAGACATAACCAAGGTGACAGCCCAGCTCGACAAGGACCATTACGGCATGAAAAAGGTTAAGGAAAGAATATTGGAGCTTCTGGCTGTCCGCTCGCTGACTCCCGACGTCAAGGGTCAGATAATCTGTCTTGTGGGACCTCCCGGTGTGGGCAAGACCTCTATAGGCAGGTCTATTGCCAAGGCTCTTAACAGAAAGTATGTAAGAGTTTCGCTGGGCGGCGTAAGGGATGAATCGGATATCCGCGGTCACAGAAAGACTTATATCGGCTCCATGCCCGGCAGAATCATCAACGCCTTAAAGCAAGCAGGAACAAAGAATCCGCTTATACTTCTTGATGAGATAGATAAGATGTCCAACGACTTCCGTGGTGACCCTTCAAGTGCCATGCTCGAGGTTCTGGACAGCGAGCAGAACCGCGAATTCCGCGATCATTATATCGAGCTGCCGTTTGACCTTTCGGATGTCCTGTTTGTGACCACCGCAAACAGCCTTGATACCGTAGCTGCTCCGTTGCTTGACAGAATGGAGATAATAGAGCTTGCAAGCTACACACGTGAGGAAAAGTTTGAAATAGCAAAGCGCCATCTTGTGCCCAAGCAACTGAAAGCAAACGGTCTTAACGGCAATAAGCTTCGCTTCACCGACGCGGGACTTTATGAGCTTATCGACTTCTACACCCGCGAGGCTGGAGTTAGAACTCTTGAAAGAAATATAGCCTCCATCTGCCGTAAGGCGGCAAAGGAGATAGTATTGAAGACAGCCGCAAGAGTAACCGTCACCCCGGAAACAGTCGAAAAGTATATGGGCGTAAGAAAATATACTCAGGACTTGAAGTCGGATATCCCGCAGGTGGGTGAGGTTAACGGCATGGCGTGGACAGCTGTGGGCGGAACTTTAATGCCGCTCGAGGTTATATCGGTCGACGGCAAGGGAGCGGTTGAGCTTACAGGCTCCTTGGGCGATGTCATGAAGGAAAGCGCCAAGATAGCCGTAACATACGCCAGAAGCGTCGCCGAAAAGTACGGCATCGACAAGGATTTCTATACCAAAAAGGATATACATATCCACGCGCCAGAGGGTGCTGTTCCCAAGGACGGTCCGTCGGCAGGCGTAACACTTGCGACCGGCATAATTTCGGAGCTTTCGGGAATAAAGGTTCGCTCCGATGTCGCAATGACCGGCGAGATAACCTTGCGCGGCAAGGTGCTTGCAATCGGCGGCCTTCGTGAAAAGACCATGGCAGCTTATAAGGCGGGAATAAAGACGGTAATCGTCCCTGCAGCCAACAAGCCTGATATGGAGGAAGTAGACGAAAAGGTGAGGGATTCACTCGATTTTGTCTTCGCCGAGACTATTGAGGATGTGCTGAACGTCGCTCTGGATATCCCCGAAAAGGCAGACATGGATATTAGCCCCGTGATATACAAAAAGCCTGACAAAATGATTGGAGCAAGACTTAATGGAGTTTCAAAACGCTGAATTCAAAGCCGCATACGGAACATTTTCACAGCTTCCCAAGTCGGATAGGATAGAGATCGCCTTCGCCGGGCGCTCAAACGTCGGCAAATCCTCACTTATAAACAGGGTTTTCGGACGGAGGGCTTTAGCGAGAGTGAGCTCCGTCCCCGGAAAAACACAGACCATCAACTTTTACGGTCTTGAAAACGTCAATTTTGTTGACCTTCCGGGCTATGGCTATGCTAAAGTCTCGAAATCCGAGAAAGAGCGCTGGCGGGAGCTTATCGGCGGGTATTTCGCCGACCCGGATAGGGATATCGCACTTGTTTTCTCACTGATAGATATGCGACATCCGCCTTCTAAGGACGATTTGGTGATGCTGAATTTCCTTATCGACAACGAGATACCCTTCTGCGTTGTTCTTACAAAGGCGGATAAACTTAAAAAGACCGAGCGGGCGGAGCGGATGGAGGCTTTCAAAACCGAACTGCCGCTTTACGAGCAGCTGACAATAATACCATTTTCGGCAATGACTGATGAGGGCGTCGAAGACATAAGAAGCATAATAGAGGAAGTATCTTCCGAAGAGTAATCGCAAAATTATACAAATTTTTTCGTCTGTTTTGACGATAGTCACAAAACATAATAGAAAATTTAAAATGGTTATTTACTTTTCTTATTTACTGTGTTAATATGTTTTCGTATGAAATACAATTCGGAGGATTTTGCATATGAACAATAAAATGAAGGATAAGTATATCGACGATCTTTTTGACGCTATATTGACTCTTGAAACCCCGGAGGAGTGCTACGACTTTTTCGGTGATTTGTGCACCGTTCTTGAACTGAAATCACTTTCGCAGAGATATCAGGTTGCAAAGATGCTGACCGAGCATCATGTGTATTCCGATATAGTCAGCGAAACAGGTGCCTCCACCGCCACGATAAGCAGAGTTAACCGCTCTATCAACTACGGTAACGACGGCTATTCTATCGTTTTTGACCGTCTGAAGAAAAAGGAAGAGTCAAAATGAGTTACGGCGTCTTCGCCGGATATTATGATTTTTTCACGGCGAATGTTGACTACATAGCCTACGCCCAACGAATCGATAAAATTATAAGGAGTCTCGGATTAAAGCGAGGCTCCTTGGTTGATTTAGGCTGCGGCACCGCAAGCCTGAGTCTTGAGCTTGCAAAGCTCGGCTACAGCGTCACCGGGATTGACATTTCCTGCGAGATGCTTAGTGCCGCCGCGCAGAAGGTGCGCAAATCCGACAGAAATGTCCGGCTGATAAATCAGGATATATCAATGTTGGAGCTTGATAAGAAATATGATGTCTTTGTCTGCTCGCTGGACGGCATCAATCATCTTCCGGGATTGGACGAGGTCGCAAAGACGTTTACAAGGGTGAGAAAGTACATCAGCCGCAGGGGAGTATTCATTTTCGACGTAAACACAATATACAAGCACAGGCATATTCTTGCAGACAACTGCTTTATATTTGACAGCGATAAAGCCTACCTTGGCTGGCAGAACGACTATAATCGAAGCGACAACAGCGTTGACATCACCCTGGATTTCTTCATCCCGCAGAGGGACGGCGGATATGCACGCCATACCGAGCAGTTCAGGGAAATGGCGTATTCCGCAAAGACGATGTTTGAAACGCTCGACAAATGCGGTTTCAGAGTGATAGGGGCATATGACGGTCTGAGTGAGGACAAGCCCAACGCCAAAACCGAAAGAATACTTTTCGCCGCAATAAGAAAATAAAAGGATAAATCAATATGGGAAGAATAGTAAGAACAATATCGAAGGATGCCGCAGTAGTTTGCAGCGCAATAGAAGCCACCGACATAGTGGGGGAGATAGAAAAAATTCACGAGACCTCGGCGGTCGTAACAGCCGCTCTGGGTCGCCTTGCAATGGGAACCTCCCTTATAGGCTTCGGCTTAAAGGATAAGGACGACAGCGTTACCGTGCGCATAAACGGCGGGGGACCTGTCGGCACTCTTACTGCGGTTTCTGATTCCATGGGCAATGTAAAGTGCTGCTGCGACAACAATATCGTCGAAATCCCGCTGAAATCAAACGGCAAGCTGGATGTCGGCGGATCAGTCGGCACAAACGGCACTATAACTGTCGTTAAGGATTTGGGCTTGAAGGAACCTTATGTGGGTCAGACCGAGCTTGTAAGCGGCGAAATCGCCGAGGATATAACAAACTACTTCGCCGTAAGCGAACAGACCCCGACCGTCTGCGCGCTGGGCGTGCTTGTAAATCCTGATTTGACCGTCAGACGCGCCGGCGGATTCATCATCCAGCTTCTTCCGTTCGCCTCTGATGCCTGCATAGACGTTATCGAGAAGAACATAGCAAAGATGTCCAGCGTTACGAATCTTTTAGAGCTTGGCTACACCGCCGAAAGCATAGCAATGCTTGCCTTAGAGGGCTTGGAGCCGAATGTTCTTGACAACTTCGAGGTGAGCTATAAGTGCGACTGCTCGAGGGAGAGAACCGAGCGGATCTTATACAGTCTGAACAAAAAGGATATTGCCGAGCTTTCTCAGGATGAGGTTACCGAGGTGAAGTGCCACTTCTGCAAGAAGTCATATAAATTCTCGCGGGATGAGATACTTGCTTTGCTGAGTAGGAAGTAATGCCTGTTTTACATTATGCAAAAAATGTCAGGTGATTCTGCGGAGAGGACTGTCGAATAAAAATCTAAAATACTTTAAAAAAACACTTGACATTTGGGCTCAGTTTGTGTATAATATCATATGTCGCTGATGAGGCGGCAATATGGAAGCTTAGCTCAGCTGGGAGAGCATCTGCCTTACAAGCAGAGGGTCATAGGTTCGAGCCCTATAGTTTCCACCAATGGCCTGGTAGTTCAGTTGGTTAGAACGCCGCCCTGTCACGGCGGAGGTCGTGGGTTCGAGTCCCATCCAGGTCGCCATTGTTGCCTCTGTAGCTCAGTTGGTAGAGCAGGGGACTGAAAATCCCCGTGTCGTTGGTTCGATTCCGACCGGAGGCACCAAAGAATATGACTTCTCATATTCTTTAATGCGGATTTAGCTCATCTGGTAGAGCGCCACCTTGCCAAGGTGGAGGTAGCGAG
>ENA-UOOD01000198-UOOD01000198.1-human-gut-metagenome-genome-assembly--contig:-CS67-NODE-198-length-84629-cov-11.576312_pt1 | contig 84629 bp, 66 predicted proteins | sample MGYA00242464_ERZ724011 | MGnify/ENA metagenome assembly ERZ724011 | reverse complement strand
GCGCCGACTCAGAATCCGACCGACGATCCGACATCGAATCCGACCGTTCGACCGACTGATATGCCGTCATCTTCTCCCGAGCCCGGCGGCGATATTACTCCCGAACCCGGCGGAGACATTACTCCCGAGCCCGGCGGAGACGGTACTCCCGAACCCGGCGGAGACGGCACTCCCGAACCCGGCGGAGACGGTACTCCCGAGCCCGGTGGAGAAATCACTCCCGAGCCCGGTGGGGAATACACTCCCCAACCCGAAGAGCCGTATATTGCAACGGATCTTTACAGCGGAATATATACTCCTGCCGATATAGAAAATGACACGCTTGTTTTTTATGCATACCCTGCCGGGGGAGATAATCTTTCACTTAAAGTTTATATTAAAGGCCGTTACGACAACGTGAACAACGGTGAATTGCTTCACCCGGATGAGCAGAGTTATTTTCGTCCGGTGTTGTCGATAAACAATGAGTACATAATCACAATGTATCTCTATCGCGGAAGTGAACTTTGCGGCGGTGCTGTGCGCTTTTATATCACCTACCGCAATCAGCCTGCCGATGAAGACAATCCTGTTGTCGGCGAACATCCGCCGGTGATAACAACAAACCGCGACGGCGACGACAGTGTGATCACAAGCAGCCGTTTCCTGCTCAGAGTTGCTGCACGCACCTGGGAAGGCAATGTTATATACGCAAACCATATCGTTGTTACCCTTGACGGCGTTGTTCAAACAAATCCGACCGGCAGCACAGTGTTTGAATATCACCTTGTGCTGACTCCGCCGAATGTCGGAGACGATATCGACCATGTTGTTACGATACTTGCATGGGATGATGAAGGGAACTCAACTTTCCGAAAACTCATTCTGCCCTATCACCGCGTCGGTGAAGGAGATGAAAACGGAAGCATCCATATTTCAATAGATGCAACCACCCTCGGGCTCGGCATCATTATTGATGATGATTATACCGTTCATGAAGGCGAAAACGCTGCCGAAGTGCTGCTGCGCCTGTTTGAGGACTATGGCATTGAAGCGCAATTCAGCGGAACACCGAGGCTGAATTTCTATCTGCGGCGCATTGTGTGGGGCGATATTGCATACAGCGTTGATATTCCTCCGGAACTCTGGGAGCTGATACTCCGTGACGGCGTAACTCTTACGGATCAGCATGACCGAGACAGCATCGGAGAATTCGACTTCACGCGGTGTTCCGGTTGGATGTACTGTATAAACGGCATGTACCCGGGAATCGGACTTTCCGAATACTACCCAATCAACGGTGACGAGCTCTGTCTGCGGTTTACACTTGCTCTCGGCAAGGATATCGGCGGATATGACGCAACCGGTTCCGGCGGATCCGAAGGCTCACTTTCAAGTTACTGCGGGCTTTGGATTGACGGAGGATTCATTCAGCTTGAGCACGATTATGAAATAATTCAGCGTGTCGAACCCACTGACGATGAGGATGGTTTCATTGAGTACCGCTGTTCAAAATGCCATGACATTTACCGCGAAGTGCTTCCCGCAGGAAGTCCCGGCCAAAGCGCATTCATTCTTTCGCATACGCTTGTGCCGCAAATCTGCATCGGTACTGCGGGCTCACCCGAAAATTCCGGTTTAAAAAGAAAGGCGATAAATAATGACGTTAAAGATTAAATCAATTCTGAGCCTGCTGCTTGCGTTTTTGCTCATATTCGCAGGATGCAGTGCAGCTCCGCATAAAGAACGAGTACAGCCTCCCATGTCCGAACGCATTCTTCAGATTGCGCAGGGCATGAAGAAACTTGCAGGAGTTGAAGAAGGCGACTGTCTGCTTAATGCATCGGATGAATTCCCTGCCGGTTCTTCCGTTTGCGACTGGGCAGCCTTGGCATGCGCTGTCGGCGGTGCGGAGGATAGCTATACAGCCTACCTGCACGCGCTTGAAGCTTATGTAAAAAATAAACTCGGCGAAGATTCATCCCTCGGCAGAGCAACCGACTACCACCGAATTGCTCTTACGGTGCTCGCACTTGGCGGTGACCCGGCAGCATTTTCGGAGGATAAAAACGGAGAACCGGTGAATCTTATTGAGTTCGGAACCTACAACTACCCCGGCGAACTCGGCGCGCAAGGACTGAACGCATACATTTTTGCACTGATAACCCTTGATTCCGAAAGTTATACGGTTCCTGACGGAAGCAGGTATACCCGAACGGGCATCATTAAAGAAATTCTTGCTGCCGAAGAACCCGGCGGAGGGTTTGGACTTGATAAAGGTGCATTTGACATTGATATAACCGCAATGGCGCTTCAAGCTCTTGCCCCGTACTACGGCAGCCAAAACGCGCTTTCCGTCGGTATATCCCCCGGCGAGATCTCCCGCACTGTTGACCGTGCATTGGCACGGCTTGCCGCTGTAATGAAAGAAAACTGCACATTCTGCTCGTATGGTGCAGAGAACACCGAGTCGACAGCTCAGGTTATTATTGCACTCTGTTCACTTGGTATCGACCCACGCACCGATGAACGTTTCATGCGCGGCGGTAAAAACATTGTTGACGGAATGCAGAGTTTTCTTCTCCCCGGCAGCGTGTACAGGCACTCTGCGAACGATTCGGAAGGAAACCTTATGTCCACGGAGCAGGCTATGCTTGCGCATATCGCACTGTACAAAGCGGACAATAAGCTCGGCAGGCTGTATGATTTTCAAAGCGTATAGCCTGATATTGTCTGCACGACGAAAATATTAATTAATGCTAAACGGTGATTACAAATGCTGACAGACAACATTAAATCTGAAATCAAAAAAGTTATCGTCGGAAAGGACGAAATTATCGAAAAGGTTTTGACTGCAATTCTTGCACAGGGACACATACTGCTGGAAGATGTTCCCGGCGTTGGAAAAACAAGCCTTGCACTTGCTTTTTCAAAGGCACTCGGACTTGACTGCAAACGTATTCAGTTCACACCGGACACAATGCCTTCCGATGTGACAGGCTTTTCGGTTTTCGAAAAATCAAATTCCGATTTTGTGTATAAGCCCGGAGCGGTTATGACAAATCTTCTTGTTGCGGATGAAATCAACCGCACCTCAAGCAAAACCCAATCCGCTCTGCTTGAAGCGATGGAGGAAGGAAAAGTTACAGTTGACGGAACAACCCATAAACTTCCGTCCCCGTTCATCGTTCTTGCAACCGAAAATCCGATCGGGTCGGCAGGAACGCAGCTGCTGCCCGTTTCTCAGCTGGACAGGTTCATGTTCAAACTGAGCATGGGTTATCCCGATATTAAAAGTCAAGTTGAAATACTGCGGGACAGACACCGTTCCGACCCGCTTGACGATGTAAAAGCCGTATGCTCAGCCAATGAACTGGTGCAAACAATCGATGTTGTTCGACAAACATTCATATGCGATGAAGTTTACGAATACATAGCCGAACTTGCCGAGCAGACGCGGCATCACGAATCGGTTCAGTTCGGAATCAGCCCCCGCGGTGCGTTGGCGGTGAGCCGTGCCGCAAAAGCATATGCTTATCTTTCCCGCCGCGACTATGTTACGGCGGACGATGTTGCCGCAGTTTTCCGCGATGTATGTGCACACAGACTTGTTCTGAACACAAAAGCGCGAATGCGCGGGTATACCGAAACGGATGTTGCCGATGAAATTGTTTCCGAACACAAAAAACCGGGAGTTAAGGATTTTAAACGCAGATGAAGCATAACCCCAAACCCGAAGAAAAGAAAGCAGCGGGGATCGATGATGATTTTGCAGTAAAAAAAGATTTTGCACAAAGCTGCACACTGCGGCGCATTGCAGCTGCTGTTCTGTATCTGTCGATTCTTTTCTGCTGCACAATCACCGCATTAAAGCTTCCGTCACTTGCTGTTTTGTTCCCGCTTGCAGCAGTGCTGCTTATTCCCCCGCTTTGCTTTGCGTTCAACTGTTTCGCCGCTTCGAAAGTTGAATTTGCCGTTAAAGCTTCTTCCTCCTGTCCCCGCGGGGAAAGCTGTCATTGTGAAATCGTTCTTCGCAATGACAGTATCATTCCGCTGCCGTTCGTGCGCTGTACTCTGATTTTGCTAAACAAGCTTAACGGAGAAAACCGCATTTCGGTCATTCGTTGCAGCGTCCCTGCACTTTCGGAAAGCCGAACCGGGTTTTCTGTAAAATCGATGCATTGCGGCAGCGTTTCACCGCAGATCCTGCGAACAGAGCTTACCGATTGCTTCGGACTGTTTTTTAAAAGAATACGCAGCAGCTCTTCCCTGCGAACGGATGCAAAATGCTTATTTATGCCGACAGTGTTCGATATTGACGCCATCAGAAACGATGCATTCTCTCATGATATAGACAGCAGCGATTATGCACCCGGCAAACGCGGTTCGGATCATTCCGAAGTTTTTCAACTCCGTCCGTACGAACAGGGTGATTCTTTAAAACAGGTACATTGGAAGGCCTCCTGTAAATTCGATGACCTCATCGTGCGCGACGCAAGCTTTCCGATAGTACGTTCACTGCTTATCTGCATGGACGTATCCGGATGTACAGCCGCTGAATGCGATGCAATCAGTGACGTTGCAGTCTCTGTCTGTTCCGCACTGTCGGACTCCGGAACCGCATTTACACTTGCACGCCCGCAATGCGGCCAAATTGAGTTTATCGACGTGAATGCTTCCGATGAGCTTCCCTCTGCGGCCGAATGGCTTATCGAATGCGAACCCTCGGAAAGCGCCTTCGCAGCATATGTCAGGGAACGCGGCGCCTGCGGATACGGAAAAATCGTGTTTATCGGCAAAGAGTTTTCAGACTCTGCTGCGGAGTTTTGCGCCGGTGCAAACACAAAGCGGCTCCTCTGCCGTGCGGGCGACAACGGTACGTTTACGGCATTCTCTTCAGACAATTATGCTGAAGAACTGTCCGATGTTGACCTTTAAACCGGTTTCGTATTATAAAATTTGTGGTTGAGTTGAATGATTAAAAGAAAAAAAAGAGACGAATTGCATATTGAGCAGTCCAAAAGCGCATGTTGTCAAAGCTTCTGGGATTTTTCCAGAGCATTGCTCTGTTCGGTTATGTTCACACTCGGCTTCAACATCCTGCTGTTTTCGATTTTTAAGTCGCTGAGCGTTTCGGCGTTTACGGTTACTGCGTTTGAAGCTCCGATAATCTGCGTGCTCATACTTCTTTTTCGCGGAAAGAGGGGAACCGTTGCAGTGTCTTTATACTGTGCCGCAGTTTTCCTGTTTTCCATACTCTTTTTTGGGAGCATACGCAGCGGACTTGATGCACTCACTAATGACTGCATTGCGCTTTTAATAAAGCTGACAGGAAAAATCCATCTCGATGTGCAATCCGAACCTGCCGATACATTGCCTTTCCTTATTCTGCTTTGCAGCATTATTTCAGCAGCATCAGCCAAACTGTTTTCTGCCGGAAGACGCATTGCTGCATACGCAGTTATTCTGTTCGGCACGGTACTTTCCGCAAGCGGCATTGCACAATCACCTGTCGGTGCGGTTTTAATAATTGCAAGCGGAATAACACATCTTGCTGCGGGAAGTCTCTCCGTTCCGCATTTTCAAAAAAAAGGTGCAAAGCTCACTTGTGCCGTCGTTCCGCTGCTTCTTGCTTCGGCAGTCTTACTGGGTTCTCTGCCCATGCGCAGTTTCTGTTCGAACAGCAGGCTGAATGCACTCAGCAGCAGCCTCAGTATTTGGCTGCACCGTGCGGTTTACGATGAAACAACAAATTCCATGCCCGAGGGACGGCTCTCTCCCCTCCGCGCACGCACTGCTTCCGAAACCCCCGCAATTGCTGTAACATCCGAAACAATACAAAGCGGTTATTTTCGTGGAATGGTCGGAGAAGTTTACACCGGAACGAGCTGGGAATCGCTGCCGAACAAAGAACTTGCGAAATACAACGACTTGTTCTACTGGCTTCATTCCGACGGTTTTTTTGCCCAAGCTCAATTGAGCTCCGCAGCAGCCGCTGTTGAAGCTGACGGCGGAAATGCATGCGCAAAAAGCAAAGTTGATATAGAGCTGCTTTCAGCATGCAGACGTTATCTGTATCTTCCGTATAATGCTGCTGCGGGAAAGCTTCTTGATGAAGACCGCATCGGAGATTCCGCATGTATTCGAAAGAACAATACCGGAAGAGATTTCAGCATTGAATGCAGCTCCGTTCCGAGTGCGCCTCAGCTCCGCAGAATGCTGAAGGATACAAACGGGGATTCCGTTGAAAAGTACTTGTCCGACGAACGCGCCTATGCTCAGTTTGTGTATGAAACAAGTTTGCTTCTTACTCCCGAAGCAACTGCTGCAATGGCCGAAATTTTCGGCGAAGCCCCGCCTGCGCTTGCCCTTTCGGATATTCTGCCGCTCGTTTTAAGCGCACTGAAGGAAAACATTACCTATGATGAAACGGTCAAAACCGACTGCGGAACGAATGATTTTGCCGCATACGTTCTTCGGGTCGGCAAACGCGGATACAGCGTTCACTATGCAGCATGTGCTGCCGTTATGCTGAGATATTTCGGCGTTCCGTCAAGGTATGTCGAAGGTTATTATATCAATGCCGAAACAGCTGCTGCGCGGAGTGTTTCGGGGCGTGTTATTCTGACCGAAGCGGATGCACATGCATGGGCTGAATACTATCTCGACGGTATCGGATGGATCCCGTTTGAAACAACTCCGGGTTTTGAAGGAAGTGATTCGGCTTTTTCCGGTAATGACAGAAGGACTGACGATTCATCGGATCCTTCCGATAACACCGAAGCTCCGAACGAACCGGATTCTTCAGGCGACAGGGAGGATACTTATCAGAATGATAACCTTCCAGATATCCGCCTCGCGCGTCCGCAAAAGAATCTGAACAGAATTAACAGTACAAAGCTTGCAAAAGCACTGATTTTGGCATTCCTTCCGATTCTGCTTCTGCTCACAGCGGCTCTGATTGTTTTTCTTGCAGTACGCCGCATCCGATTTCGACGAGCGTTCAAAAAAATGCTCAATGCCGAACCGAACGAAGCCATTGCACTTATGTTCGGCTACCTGAACATGTTCATGGCTGCATGCGGACTTGATATCAGCAAAATTGATTCCCGCTATTCCGAGCTCAACGCTGAAGCCGTGTTCAGCAACCATAAAATGACTGCTGAGCAAAAAAAAGATATGCAGACGTATATTGAATCAGAGGTTGACAAATACAGGAGTTCGCGCTCATTCTTCGGACGGCTGCGCGACAGATATATCGCCTGTGTTTATATATAAGTAAAAGCTGTATTCATTTCAGCTTATTACTAAATCATAAGGAGGTTTTTTAATGAAAAGAACAACACGACTCATTGCTGCAATGCTCTGCATCATGTTGGCATTCGGGTGCCTTGCTCCCGCATCCGCCGCTGCCGCAAAGCTGCTGCAAACCGGCGGAAGCTTTTATCTCACCGCTTCCACCGCAACTGCCACGATAATCGAACCCGTTCGGGTCGATTACGCTCACGGGCAAACTGTTAAAGAAGCTCTTCAAGCAAGCGGACACACGTTCAGCGGCATTGAAAGCGGCTTCATCACCGCAATTGACGGTGTCCGGGGTAATTTCGTCAGATTTTATGATTATGACGAATCAACCGGTGAATGCGGATACGATCTTGATGCGGCCGCTTCCGACATAACCGCAATAGGTTTTGCCGAAAATGAGGTTGCCTCAAAAGAAATGATTGCGCTTATAACACTTATGGGCGATTTCAATTATTCCGCCAACGGCGTTTTAAACTACCCCGCCGCAAAGACTGCCTATGCCGATGCACTGCGCGGCCTGCGCAATGCAAATGCGGAACAGGCTCAGGTGCTTTTCTCCGCGCTTGATTCCGCAATGCGGGATTATGCCGCATATCTCGAAGGCGACAAATATGACGTTGTTTTTAATGTTACTCAAAACGGTATTACAATTGAAAACCCCGTTATCACCATTACCGACGCCTACGGCAATGCGAGCATTTACAGCGGAACAACCGCCCAGGCTTATGCAGGTGTTTCAACCTATTCCGTTTCCGACGGCGGGCACAACCGCATTGAGGGCAGGGTGACCGTTTCTCCCGATGCCGAAAGCGGAGCGTACTCTGCTTCCGCAATCGATGCTGCACTTCCATATGGCGAGTGGTTCGGAGACATAATCTTCCACGCCGACAGCGGCGCACTCGAGAAGCTTTACGAACGCGAGCAGGATTACGGAACTCACACCGCAACCTACAAAGTTGAAGACACAAACCACGGCAATGTCTATATGTACCTTACGCGCGGCGCGGATCTTCCTTCAGACAGCGTTAAAACTTATGCCTGCTATGTTGACATCAACGGCAGGGATAATTCCGACGGAAGCGTTCCCGCAAACAACAAGGGTTGGGAAAGCCGCTATACAGTGCTCACGAACCTTTGGGAAAAAAACAGCATGACTGAGCGCAGCTTTGACATTGAAGCGCGTTATTATGTCGGTGAACAGACTCAGATACAATCCTTTGAAATCAATCTTGAGCGCATTCCGACGCTTGCCGATCTTCAGGTTTTCGGCAGCGGCACACGGCTTCCTATAGAGTTTGCCCCCCTTACCGGCGAATACTCTCTCACTACCGTTGCCGAAAGCGTTGTCATCTCACCCTTCCCCGTTCTTTCCGATTACAGAATTCTCGTGAACGGCAATGATACGCAGCGCGAGGTTGTTCTCAAAGGCATCGGCGAAAGCACCGCTGTAGATGTTACGGTTGAATATACCGTGAATGCAGAAGAAAACATCACAAGAACATTTTCATACACGCTGAACATTACGCGCCTTCAAGCGACCGACGTCAACGTCATCATCCCGGCCGGAACCGAAGCAGAAATTGTTAATGCCGCCGGCGGTGTGATTCAACCTTTGGTATGCGGTGAAGTTGTTGACGGTGTGTATGTCAACACATATGCTCTCACTCCGGGTGAAGAATATGACTGTATCGCAACAAAGAACCGGTATTTCCATACTTCCGCAAGATTCACGGCGGCGGAAGGCACCGATTTTACCGTTTCCGAACCCGAAAGTACGGACAAGCTCACAGCCGTCGGCGCATACACTGCGCGTAACGTCGGTAATGCAAATACCCGTGTTTATCCCCTCGACAGGGATTTTGTTTCCGCCGAACACGAATACATGTTCACCGTTTCGGATGCAAACTCCTCCTTCTTTATGAAGGCTACGTGCAATGACGATGCGTATGAAATTCATGCATTGTATGACAAGCAGACTTCCATTGCTTTAACCAACGGTGTTCCCGTGGATAAGTTAATTAATTCAACGGTTGAAAGTGCTGCAGGTGCGGTTGCCTGCGGTCAGTTTGTTGCATCCAACTGCGGTTACGCAAATACGATGACGCTCCGACTTACAAAGACCGTTGATTCGGTTGAATACTATCAGGAGTATACGTTCGTTGCGAGAAGAGCGTTGAGCCTCGGTACACTTTCGGCAAAAACCCAAGCGAACGGTATTGTGAACGATATTGTGCTACGCGATGAAAACGGCAGCATTGTTAAATATGACAGAGACAGGGCCGACTACTATGCAACTATTGCGTTGAGTATTCCCGAAGTTATTATTTCTGCTTCGTTCAAGAGCACCGCGAGCGAAACTGCTCCCAACAAAGGCGGTTATTATCTGCTTGTAAACGGTGAACGTTTTGATGACCCGTCAAATGTCTCCGTTTCTCTTGATTCCGCGCTCAGCAGTGAAGACATCACCGTCACCATCTGCCACGAAGACGATGCCTCCGTGCAAAGCACCTATACGCTTCATCTTGCCAAGACAGCGCCCACACCGGTGCGCTTTGTAACGGAACCTTCGGATGCGATAACCTTCGTTATTTCAAACAGCACGAGCCTTTCCGTACCTAAAAACGAGGACGGCACCTACAGTCTTATCCCCGGTGAAAGTTATGCTTACACCGTTACAAAGGCCGGCTTTGCAGGCATTCATGAATCGAATTATATCCCTGTTCAGAGCGATGAAGTCATTGAAATCAATGCTGTTTTGACGGCTGCCGAACCGAATCCGAATCTTGACCCGAATCTTGACGCTCAGTGGCCTACTTTCCGCGCCAACCGGTTTAACAACGGCGTTGTTGACTACCCCATACCGACGATCGCCAACGACTCCGTGCTGTATTGGGCAACTCAGTTCGGCAGCGGTTACGGCTCAAATGCATGCAGCTGCCCCATCATTGTTGATGATTTTCTGTACGTCTATGCAGGAACCAATATCTACAAAATTGATAAAACGAGCGGTGAGGCACTTGTCACAAAGTCCATGGCGGCGAGTTCGAGTTTCGCGATTAATTCTCCCACCTATGCGGACGGTATGATATTTGTCGGACTGTCCAACGGCAGAATTCAGGCGTTCGATGCCGTCACTCTCGATTCTCTTTGGCTCTTCACGGATTCAAACGGCGGACAGCCGAACTGCCCGATCGTTTACCATGACGGCTATATTTACACCGGTTTTTGGAAGAGCGAAACAGGCGATGCAAGTTTCGTATGCGTTTCGGCAACGGACGAAGATCCCGATGTCGGCAACGAAACAAAGTATGCTTCCTGGAGATATGTTTCAAAGGGCGGCTTCTATTGGGCAGGCGCATATGTGTGCGATGAATTTGTTCTCATTGACACTGATGACGGCGAAAGCGGCTACACCGACGGCCACGCAAGGATAGTTTCGCTGAACCCAACCTCCGGTTCGGTTCTCGGCAGCATCACCCTTCCTCACCCCGGGGATGCACGCAGCAGCGTCACTTTCGTTCCCGATGATGAAAGCGGAACAAGCTCCGCCGGTACAGCTTATTTCACAACCAAGGGCGGCTATTTCTATGCTGTTCATGTTGAAGCGGATGGCAGCTTCACCGAGGGTTCGCTCAGCTTTGTAAAGCTGTTCAACTATGCGGATGACCCATCAAACCCCGCCATGAGTACCTGCACTCCGACGGTTTACAACGGCAGGGCCTATGTCGGTGTTTCCGGAACATCCCAATTCGGTGCATACTCCGGACACAACATCACGGTTATTGACCTTGAAAGCATGAGCATTGCATATACGGTGCGCACAAAAGGTTATCCGCAGACAAGCGGCGTCCTTACCACTGCATATGCAGGTGATGACGACACTGTTTACGTCTATTTCTTTGATAACTTCACTCCCGGTATGCTTCGCGTCATTGCAGACAGACCCGGTCAGACCGAACCTTCCGCCGTCGTGCAGGAGGAATATCAAGGCACAACATACGATTGTGCTCCGGTTTTGTTCACTCCCGACGGGGCGCAGGCTCAGTATGCGATTTGCAGCCCGATTATCGATGCCGACGGAACCATTTATTTCAAAAACGATTCCGCTTACCTGATGGCAGTCGGAAGCGTTGTTGATCGCATTGAAATTGCCAAACTGCCTGATAAAACCGTCTATACCATCGGCGAAACCTTTGATCCGACGGGAATGCAGGTGCTTGCGCATTATGCAAACGGTACGGTGCGGGATATAACTGCCTATGCTGTTTATTCAACGGCTCCGTTGACTTCGGATGATAATATGTTCATCATTTCCCATCCCTCGCTTATGTATCAGAACAGGGATGGTGTTCCCGGAACCGAGTACCACGCACCTGACGGCGTTATCAACCTTGTTATTAACGCAGCGCAGCCCACATTCACCGTCACCTATACCGTCAACGGCGAATTCTATGCAGAACAGACTTATGCAGCGGGCGATGCAGTCAATGCACCTGAGTACAATCCTGAAGAAGGATTTGTGTTCTTCGGTTGGGACGTTCCCGAAACCATGCCGGCAGAGAATATCACCATTGACGCAGCGCTTATGCTTCGCGGTGACGCAAACGGGAGCGGCAGCCTTGACACTGCCGATTCTCTGTTGATGCTTCGCATCGCTCTCGGAATCATTCCCGCAAACGAAACGGAGCGCATCATCTGCGATATGGACGGCGACGGCGCAATCACATCCATTGACGCACTGCTCGTTTTCCGCAAAGCAATGGGCATTGAATAATCTGCTTTAACGCAGAAAAGACCACGCTTTATCCCGACGGAACATCATCATGATGAACTTCCGGGATAAAGCCCCGACAGAATTAAACGGACTGTGATTCATCTCCGGCCGTTTAAAATAAAACGAAAGGGAAAAGAAAATGAAAAAAATTCTGTCCTTCCTTCTTGCACTCGCACTTCTTATCGGAATCATCCCGATGAGTTTTGCAGGCGCAGCAACCTTAACTGATGCTGTGAAAAGCAATTACAGCATTGAAACAACCCTGTCTGACGGAATAATCCAGAAGACAGCAAAACGCACGTTCTTTGTTATTGCAAAGGACGGCGACGGCAACAAAGTCACTCCGACCGCAACTTTCAACGGCGATGCACTCTCCCCCACTTGGGACGATGCAACGCAGACGAGCTTCACTTTGAACTTTACTGTTGAAGGTGAAAACACCGTCGTTGTTTCCGCAGGCGATGCTGAGTTGACATACACTATTACCTATCAGCCCGCAGAAGACGGCGAATACGTCGGTCAGGCGATCTTCAGCATTGAAGCATTCTCCCTCGGTGAAGGCTACATTGTTGAACCCGTGCTTACCGATATTTATGCCGGCGACTGTGCTGCCGCGGTACTGATGCGTGTGCTTAACCGCTTCGGATTCACCGAATCCCATACCGGCAGCGTTGAAGGCGGTTTCTATCTTGCAACCATTAAGGACGGCACGATACCCAATATCCCCGTCTCTCCCGTCAACGCTCCCGCAGAACTTGTTGATGCGCTTTCGTCTTGGGGCATAACGCTTGAAGACCGATACAGTGAAAACGAACTCGGCGAATTCGACTATTGCTATGCTTCCGGCTGGATGTACTGTCTTAACAATGTGTTCCCCAATGTCGGCTTCTCAGATTCATATCTGTCCGACGGCGATGTTGTCCGCGTTCAGTTCACCGTTGCCTACGGCAGCGACATCGGCGGCGGTTATGCAATGGGCGGCAGTGACAACACATCATTCTACCCCGTTGCAAACAAAGATAGGCTCAGCACGCTTATCGCAACGCTTAACGAACACGGCATCGAAATTCCAGACTCTGCCATGAATGCCGCAACCGCGATTTATGCAAGTCAGGAAGACGTAAATGCTGCCGCAGCGGTTCTGCAGCAGCTTGAAGACGAATATCAGCAGAATGCCCCCGTTCGCGATGTTATAGCGAAGATTTCCGCAATCGGAGAGGTGAGCCTTGAAAGCGCCTCTGCAATTGCGGAAGCAAGGCAGGCATATGATGCTCTGACTGTCGAACAGCAAGCCCTTGTCAGCAATTATGATGTTCTCACCGCGGCCGAAGAAACACTCCGCATCCTCATCGAAGAACTTCCCGTTTCGGCATCTTTCTCTGCACCCGAAATCACCGCGATTTCCGGTCAGCAGGTCGAGATTCCCGTCACCGTCAGCGGCAAGTTCGAGGCGCACACTCTTGAAATGCATATCGGTTACGACAGCACAAAATTGACCGTTAATGAAGTCGTTCCCGGTGCAATTCTCGAAAACACTTCCATGAACGTTATCGACTTCACCACAACGCCCGGCACGATTTATGTCGGCGCACTCTGTGCGGACGCTCCCATGACGGGCAACGGCATAGATGAAAATGTTCTGCTCACCGTTAAGGCGACCGTAAACCCCGAGTTCTCCGGCACAACTCCTGTCAACGTTGATGTGAACAGATTTGTTAATCTTCCTGTCGGCGGCACAGTCACCGATATTGAGGTTCATACAACGAACGGTTCCGTGAACGCATCATTGCCCGAATACACGCTGACCTACACCGTCAACGGTGAGTTCTATGCCGAACAGACCTACGCTGTCGGTGCAGCAATCACTGTGCCCGAATACACCGTACCCGAAGGGTACACTTTCTCCGGTTGGGTTGTTCCCGAAACCATGCCTGCCGAAGACCTGACGGTTGACGCTGTGCTTTCAATCAATGTTTACACTGTTACATTCGTTGACGGACTCGACGGCTCCGCAATCGCCGAAGTCTCCGTTGAACACGGCAGCAATGTCACCGCACCTGCTGCACCTGCGCATGATGGTTATATTTTCACCGGTTGGAACGGCAGCCTTGTCAACGTTACCGAAAACCGCACTGTCACCGCTGAATACAGCCTTCTCGGTGATGTTGACGGCGACGGTGTTGTAACTTCTGCCGACGCCCTCACCGTGCTTCGCATGTCCCTTGGGATTATTGCAACGCCCGTTTCCGGCAGCCTTGATTTCAGCATTTGCGATATTGACGGCAGCGGCGATATAACATCCGTTGATGCGCTCCTGATAATTCGCAAAGCAATGCAGTCCGCATAACAGCATACGGTTAACCTGAAAACGTCTGCTGCATCGGCAAACAAAAAACAGGGACGGACAGTTCTTAACGACTGCCCGTCCCTGTTTGTATTTTAAAAAGTTATCTTATTAACCGATGGTCTGTTGTTAACTTATTGATTATTTTTTCCGTACGCGCCGTTTTTTTCCGGCAGGAACACTTGTGCCCATTGATTCCGCAAGCTTCTCGAACAACTCGCGCTGTTCCGATGTAAGTTTTTTGGGAATTTCAACGGTGACATTTACGTAAAGGTCACCCTTGCCGGGAAGGCGCAGCTTCTGTATGCCCTGCTCTCGCATACGGAATGTTGTTCCGCTTTGGGTTCCCTCGGGAATGTTATATTTCAACTCGCCTGAAAGAGTGGGAACAGTAACCTCGCCGCCGAGAACAGCGGTCGTTACGGGAATTGTAAGGTTTGTGTACAGGTTATAGCCGTCACGCACAAACTGTTTGCTGCTCTTCACGCGAATCGTCACAAGCAAATCGCCGTCCGGACCTCCGTTGTAACCCGCTTCACCTTTCCCGCCAAGGCGAATACTCTGCCCGTCATCAATGCCTGCGGGGATTGTAACAACAACCTTCATGGCGTTGCTCACTCTGCCCTTGCCGCGGCAGGTTTCGCAGGGCTGTTCAATAATCTTGCCCGTACCGCCGCAGACATCACAGGGATGAACACTCTGCATCGTGCCCAGCATTGTATTTTGCTGAACTCGAATCTGGCCGGTGCCGTTGCAGCGTGTACAGGTTTTTTTGCTTGTTCCGGGTTTTGCTCCGCTGCCGCCGCATGTGGCGCATTTTTCTTCGCGTCTGTACGAAATTTCCTTTTTGCAGCCGAATGCCGCCTCCTCAAACGTTATTGTCAAAGAGTAGCGCAAATCCTCGCCCTGCATCGGCGCATCCGCACGCGCACTCCTGCTTCTTCCGCCGAAACCGCCGCCGAACATTGAATTCAAAATATCGTCAAATCCTGTGAAGGAGCCCGTGAAGCCCGCACCCGAAAAGCCGTTGAAGCCGCCGCCGTAAGCACCCGCCGAAGGATCAAACGCCGCATGCCCGAACTGGTCGTATTTCGCACGCTTGTCCTTATCGGAAAGGACTTCATATGCCTCGTTTGCTTCTTTAAATTTAACTTCCGCTTCTTTGTTGTTCGGATTCAGATCCGGGTGATACTTTTTTGCAAGTTTCCTGTAAGCGGATTTTATTTCGTCATCGCTCGCCGTTTTTTCAACGCCGAGAACCTCATAATAATCTCTTTTTTCTGCCATGGTGCTCCCCCATGAAATAATAATTCAACCTGCATTGCGTCCGAATCTCGAAAAAAGCTGTCGGCAGCAATGCAAGCCTTCGGGGCTCGACAGAAGCTGCCGCGCCCCTACGCTTGGTCTGTTCATTTTGTTCCGCCGCCAATGCTTTATTTTATGCATCTGCGGCGGAACAGTTTTTCTTTGAACGGCACCGGCCGGAATCATCCGCCGCACCGCCGTTTATTATCAGAGTAATCGGGATCAGTTGTCTACAACTTCGTAATCCGCATCAACAACGCCGTCATCGTTGCCGTTGCTGCTGTTGCTGCCGCCGTTGTTGCCGCTGCCCGCTGCGCCCGCGTTGGGATCAAAGCCCGCCGCACCGCCGTTCTGCTGAGCCTGCTGCTGATAAATCTTGCCGAAAACTTCATAGGATACCTCCGTCAGCTTTTCGGTTGCAGCTTTGATAGCCTCGGAATCGCTGCCGTTGAGAGCAGATTTAACATTTTCAACTTCGGCATTGATTCTGGACTTGTCGCTCTCTGCAATCTTGTCACCGAGTTCCTTCATGGTCTTTTCGGTTTCATATACCAGAGTGTCGGCATGGTTGCGGGTTTCGACTTCATCCTTGCGCTTCTTATCCTCGTTTGCGAACTGCTCAGCCTCTTTGACTGCGCGGTTGATTTCATCCTCGGACAGGTTGGTGGAGGCAGTGATGGTGATGTTCTGTTCATTGCCCGTGCCGAGATCCTTTGCAGTTACATGAACGATGCCGTTTGCATCGATATCAAAGCTGACTTCGATCTGAGGCACACCCCTGGGAGCGGGTGCAATACCTGTAAGCTGGAACTTGCCGAGGCTCTTGTTGTACTGTGCCATCTCACGCTCGCCCTGAAGAACATGGATTTCAACGCTGGTCTGGCCGTCCGCCGCAGTTGAGAATACCTGGCTCTTCTTGGTGGGGATGGTGGTGTTGCGGTCAATAAGCTTCGTGAATACGCCGCCGAGGGTCTCAATGCCGAGGCTCAAGGGCGTTACGTCGAGAAGAAGAACGTCTTTGACTTCGCCGCCGAGGACACCGCCCTGAATTGCAGCACCGATTGCAACACATTCATCGGGATTAATGCCCTTGAAGGGTTCTTTGCCGGTGATGTTCTTTACAAGATCCTGAACTGCGGGAACACGGGTTGAACCGCCGACAAGGATAACCTTATCAATCTGAGAAGTTTTAAGACCCGCATCATGCAATGCCTGCTGTACGCAAGTTTTTGTTTTGTCGAGCAAATCGGAGATAAGCTCGTTGAACTTTGCACGTGTGATGTTCATATCAAGATGAACGGGGCCGTTTGCATCCATCGTGATGAAGGGAAGATTGACGTTTGCGGAAGCCATGCCGGAAAGCTCAATCTTTGCCTTCTCTGCTGCTTCTTTAAGCCTCTGCTTCGCCATGCGGTCGTTGCGAAGGTCAATGCCGTGGGACTTTTTGAATTCCTCTGCAATATAGTTGATAAGACGATCGTCGAAATCATCGCCGCCGAGACGGTTGTTGCCGGCAGTTGCAAGAACTTCAAACACGCCGTCGCCGATTTCGAGGATGGAAACATCGAACGTGCCGCCGCCAAGGTCGTAAATCAGGATCTTCTGGTTGTTTTCCTTATCCATACCGTATGCAAGAGCCGCCGCAGTGGGTTCGTTGATGATACGGAGAACATTAAGGCCTGCAATCTTGCCTGCGTCCTTGGTTGCCTGACGCTGACTGTCGGAGAAATAAGCAGGAACGGTAATAACAGCATCAGTGACTTTTTCGCCGAGATAAGCTTCCGCATCCTGTTTCAGCTTCTGAAGAATCATTGCGGAAATTTCCTGCGGAGTATAGGACTTGCCTTCGATGGTGCGGCGGTAATCGCTGCCCATTTCACGCTTAATGCTGCTTACGGTGTTGTCGGGGTTGGTGATAGCCTGACGTTTTGCAACCTGACCCACCATACGCTCGCCGTTTTTGAACGCAACAACAGAGGGAGTTGTGCGGGAGCCTTCGGGATTGGGGATAACAACGGGTTCGCCGCCTTCAAGGACAGCAACACAGGAATTGGTCGTACCAAGGTCGATACCGATAATCTTTGACATAATAATTTACCTTTCTTTCCGGCGGAAAATAACGGTTCATGTTTTGATATGATTGCCGCCGTCCGCCGCGGCGTCAACGGTGCTGACAGAATCCGCACCGACCGCGATGGGTTTGGGATTTTAAATTTATTTCATCCCCGGTTAAGGGGTGATTTTTGCTTTTGATTGACTGATGCAGATCCGCTTTAAGACACGGAACGCATGTGTCCGGGTTCTGTGCTCAGGATTTGACTTTCACCATCGTGTGGCGGATTATCTTACCCTTTACACGGTAGCCTTTCTGAAGAACGGCTGTTATTGTTCCGCTTTCGGCGTCGCTGTCATCTTCATCACGCATGACTGCATCATGCATATTCGGATCAAAGACGCCTTCGGCTTCTATTTCCTCAAGTCCGCTCTTTTTGAGGCAGTCGAGAAGCTGTTTTTGAATCTGTTCCATGCCTTTTGAAAAGGGTGAACCGTCGGATGTTGCGAGGGCACGCTCGAAATTATCAAGCACCGGAAGGATATTTTTTATAGTTTCGCGGATGCCGTCATCGTAACTTTCGGCACGCACCGATGCGTTACGCTTGCGGAAGTTGTTGAATTCCGCCTGGATACGCTGAGCATCTCCGATTGCCTCGTCCGCGCTTTTCTTCAAAGTTTCGATTTCGGCATTCATGCGCTCTATTTCGGCTTTTGCGCGTTCAAATTCATCCTTTGAAAGCGTCACACCGCCGTTGTCCTCTGAATTTTCCGCTCTGTTTTCTGCGGAATTCTGTTCAACGGTTCCGTGTGCTTCTGCGGGCATCTTTTCATCCTGCTGAACGGGTTTCTTTTTGTCCTTTGCCATAACTTCCTCCGTGACGCGGGCATTGCTGCCGTTGTCCTTCATTATTCTGCTGCCTGTTGCGGCTATTCATTCTTTTTGAGCATATCGCTCAAAACATTGCTCAGATTTTCGCTCACGCATTTAAGCACCGCAACAACCTTGCCGTAATCCATTCTTGTCGGGCCGATAACACCCATTGAACCCGCCTGTTCGTTGCCGACACGATAATTTACTGTGACAACGGAGCAATCTTTAAGTTCGGGGTTATCGTTCTCGGTTCCGATGCGCACTGTCAGCTCAACGCCGTCCTTGTTTTGAGTGAACACCTGTTGAATGCAGCTGCCGTTTTCAACCTCTGACAGAAACGACTTTGCTTTTGCAACATCGGAGTATTCGGGATAATCCAGCATATTTGCCGCACCGACAACCTCGACCTCCTGTTTGTTCAGGCTGTTTGTGAGAGGTTGAAGCATTGCCGCAACCGTTTCTGCCTGTTCACCGATCTCTTCCTTCAGAAGAGGAAGCAGCGTATTCTGCGCATCGGTGAGTTTGTAACCTGCAAGTCGCTCGTTCATCAGTTCCGCAAGTTGTTCAATGCTGCGCGGAGTCACTCCCGCCGGAACCGAAAGCATTCTGCTTGAAGTCGCCCCGTTGTTGGTGACAATAACGGCTAATGCCTTTCCGTCCGTTACGGGAATCAAACTGATACGCTTAAACCTTGCATTTTTTATCTGCGGGGTTTGAACAACAGAAGTATATTTCGTGATGCCCGAAAGCATTCTTGCCGTTTCACGAATCACTTCACCGACTTCGTTAACGCGTGTGTTCAGATGACGTCTGATGTATTCCGCTTCTTCATCGGTCAGCTTTGCTCTGTCCATAATGGAGTTCACGTAGAGTCTGTAAGCTTTTTCGCTCGGAATCCTGCCCGCACTCGTATGCGGCTGTTCAAGAAAACCGAGCTCCGTAAGGTCGCTCATCTCGTTGCGAATCGTTGCGGGTGAAAGCTCGATATCGTCACGCTTTGACAAAGTTCTTGAGCCGACCGGCGAAGCCGTGAGAATATAGTCATCAACGATCGCTTGAAGTATGCGCATCTTGCGAACATCCAAAACTTCCGTCATATTCTCACACTCCTCTGAATCATCGTCGCCCTTTTGGGGCATCTCATCGGGAAGCACTTGTTGTTAGCACTCATTCCCTTTGAGTGCTAACATTATAGCTCCGTTTCTTGTTACTGTCAACAGTTTTTTCCGCTTAGTGAAAAATATATTATTTTGAGGTTGAAATTCTGTCTCCCAAAGTCTAAAATACAAACACTGCCGACACACATCGGCCGACCGTGTCGTCCGCAATAACAGTTTCGGCATTAAACAAGGAATTTTATCTATGGAAATTAAAGGAATACAAAAGGTCACTCTGCTCGATTACCCGGGCAGGGTTGCGTGCACTGTTTTCACGGGCGGGTGCAATTTTCGCTGCCCGTTCTGTCAAAATTCGGATCTTGTGATCAGTCCTGCGTTGACTCCCACAATTGCAGGTGAAGAAATTTTCGGTTTTCTTCGCAAGCGGCGCGGTTTGCTTGATGCAATATGCATATCAGGAGGCGAACCGCTGCTTCAGCCGGACATTGCCGAATTCATAATGCGCTGCCGCGAAATGGGCTATCTCGTGAAACTTGATACGAACGGCTCCTTTCCCGATTTGCTGCAAAGACTTATTGATGCCAAGCTTCTCAATTACATTGCGATGGATATCAAAACCGCCCCCGAGCGTTACAGCGTTTTAACCGGTGTTCGGAATATCGATATCGGCCCGGTGCTTGCAAGCGTTGATATTATAAGAAACAGCGGTGTTGAGCATGAGTTTCGGACAACAGTTGTCAACGAGCTTCATTCCCCCGCCGATTTCGAGCGCATCGGTCAGTGGCTTAAAGGCGAAGAACGTTATTTCCTTCAATTGTTTGTCGATTCCGGTGCACTCATCGGCACCGGACTTTCCCCTGCAAGTGAGGAAAAAATGCGCGAATACCTTTCAATCGTTCAAAAATATATTCCAACCGCAAAGCTGCGCGGAATATAAACGCCGGTTGCTTTTCTTCTCCGGATATTCGATGCATCAATTTGTATTGACTTGTCTGCAGCCGCGTGATATACTTTATGCGGAGTTTATGATACTCCGCATAAATATCGGAGGCTATTAATATGAAAGTATGTACCAACTGTCACCTGAGTTTCCCCGACTCTGCCTCGCACTGCGCTCAGTGCGGCGCACCGCTGACCACGGTTGCAAACCAACCGCCGGTTTACTCCGGAGATCCTCTTGACCACACGGCGGAATTTGACCCCGCTGACATTTCCGCAAACAAAGTGTTCGCACTTATTCCCTATCTTATGGGATGGTTCGGTGTGATTATCACTCTGCTTGCATCAAGCAGTTCACCGTATGCCGGTTTTCATGTGCGCCAGGCACTGAAGATTCAAATCGTCACGCTGCTTTCGCTCGTGCTCCTTATCATCCCCTTCCTCGGTTGGATCGCTGTCGGTGTTTGGGCGATTATCGCTCTTGTTCTCGACCTTATCTGCTTCTTCCGTGTTTGCAGCGGCAAAGCAATCGAAGCACCTATCGTTTCAAGCTTCAAATTTCTGAAATAAGCTTTCAATCGGTTTTCAAATGCTCCGACTGATTATGTAAGCAGAGATTTAAAGCTTATCCGAAGTCAATAAGAAAAGGGTTCCACGGACGCAATTCCGCGGAACCCTTGTTCAATTCATATTATTTTGTTTATGTGATTGATAGTTAAATCAGCCCGGAGGCCACTGCATGCTTCTTCCGCCGAGAATATGCCAGTGCAGATGCTTAACGCTCTGCTGGCCGTCTTCACCGGTGTTGATAACAACTCTGAAGCCCTTTTCAGCGATGCCGAGTTCAACTGCAAGTTTCTTTACAATCTCCTGCATATACGCAAATGTTTCGGAATCGCATTCAAGAATATCGGCAAAATGCTTTTTGGGAATTAACAGCACATGCACCGGCGCTTGCGGATCAATATCGCGAAAAGCAAGCACGCGCTCGTCTTCGTACACCTTTGTTGAGGGTATTTCTCCCGCGGCAATTTTACAAAAGATACAATTCTCCATTCATGTCCTCCTTGATGTATTTTATTTTAACGTCCGCAAATGTGTTGGGCGTTATTGCGCTGTTTATTCTGACCGCTGCATATGTATCCGTGCAGCCGTATGAAACGTTATCGATGCATTTTTCTATCAAAACGTTCACTGTTTCTCCAACGTATTGTTCAAGGTATTCGTGTTCCGATTCCCTGCCGACAGCAATAAGCTCACCTGCTCTGCGGCTTTTTTCGGCATTTGACAGCTGACCCGGCATTGCATCCGCCTTTGTTCCGCTTCGCCTTGAGTACGGGAAGATATGAACTTTCGCAAAACCCACTTTGCGCATGAATTCGATTGTTTCAAGATGTTCCTCTTCCGTTTCGCCCGGAAAACCCGCAATAATATCGGTTGTAACGGCTGTTTCGCCGCCGAACGCCCTGCGCAGTTTTTGGCATAATTCAAAATACTGCCCGCTCGTGTATCCGCGCCGCATTCGTTCAAGCACCGTGTCCGAACCGCTTTGCAGTGAAAGATGGAACTGCCTGCATATGCGTTTATTATCTGCAAGTTCGGCAATTATTTCATCCGTCATCATATGCGGTTCAAGCGAACCGAAGCGAATACGTTTTATATTGTTCAGTCCGTCAAAGCAGCGCACGGCATCGCGTATATCCGTACCGCTGCGTAAATCCCTGCCATAGCTCATCAGATGAATTCCCGTCAGCACAACCTCGGAAAATCCTTCGTTGTTAAGCTTTTCGGCTTCGGCACGAACGGACTCAATCGAGCGCGAACGTAATCCGCCGCGCGCATACGGAATTGCGCAATAAGTGCAGAACATGTTGCATCCGTCCTGAATTTTGAGATAGGCGCGCGTGCGTCCCTCATGAACGGCACTCATTTCTTCAAATTCGTGTTCATGCATAACATCTCTGACAAGGATTTTTGCTCCGCCGGCTGCATTCCCGCTGCATTCCGAGTTTTCGGGTCGTTCGAATTTTTTCATACCGCCGCAGCAATCGCACAATTCTTTTTCTCCGCAATTGCATTTTTCGCTTTTCGGTTCATTTTCCCGTCCTTCAGCAATGCTTTTTACAAGTTCGACAACGCGGTTCTTGTCCGCACTTCCGAGCACAGCGTAAACACCCTCCAGTTTTGCCGCCGCTTCCGGGCTTCGCTGCGCAAAGCAGCCTGCCGCAATAAGTTTTGCATTCGGGTTCAGTTTATGCGCTTTTGAAAGCATTTGGCGTGATTTTCTGTCCGCAATATTCGTAACGGTGCATGTGTTGACAATGCAGACATCAGCCTCGGCCGGGTTCTCCGTGATTTCAAATCCCGCCTGAGTTAAGAGCTCCGCCATGGCATCACTCTCGTATTGGTTCACTCGACAGCCGAGTGTAATAAAGCAGCAGCGCATCATCCCTCCAGCTCATACATGAGCATTGCAAGCATTGCCATTCCTGCGGTTTCCGTTCGCAAAATCCTTTTACCGAGTGATACGGATTTTGCCGCAGGACTGTTTTTAAGGACAGATTCAACCTCTGTCGGTTCAAAACCGCCCTCGGGCCCGATAATTATTGCAATATCGTTCCCGCCTTCGTCGGATTTGCCTTTTTCTTCACCGAACGCCTTTCTCAAAGCCTGTTTCAGAGTCGTTTTTTCCTCATCCTCGTATGCTACAAACACGGCATCAAATCCCGAAAAATCACATTCATTCAAATTTTGAACGGGGCCGACCTTCGGAATTCGCCCGCGCCCGGACTGCTTTGCCGCCTCCTGTGCAACCCGATTGAATCGTAAAAGTTTTGACTCCTTTGCTTCGGGTTTCACAACGCAGCGTTTTGAATAAACAGGCTGAATTGCAAATATGCCGAGTTCAACACATTTTTGAATTATCAGCTCAAGCTTTCCCGCTTTCGGCAGGCATTGGAACAGCGTTACACGATTCAAAGGCTCCGACGGGCACGGTGCATCGGAAATTGCTTCAAGCCGTACCTCCCCCTTGTTCTCGTTCAAAATACGTGCAGTCATTTCCCTGCCGGTTCCGTTGATAAGCAAAAGTTCATCGCCCGGTTTCATTCGAAGCACCGTCATGATGTGTTTTGCTTCTTCGCCGTCAAGGACAATTTCCGTTCCGACGGTCAGTTTTTTATCAGTAAAAAATCTTCTCATAAGCCGATTCAGCTTTCACCGTTTTATATCCGGACGTTCGCAGCGCTGCTGCACCTGTACTAAGTATTGCTTACGATATTTTCGCCGCAAGCACTGCGCGCCAGTCTTCGCCGCTGCATATTTCGACAGCTTCAAGTCCGTTCGCCTTCAGGGCATCAAGCACCTCATCCAGCCTGTCCGCAATTATTCCGGAGGCAATGAGCTTTCCGTCCGGTTTCATAAGCTGCGGAATTACGGGTGCAAACGCGATAATGACGTTTGCAACAATGTTTGCAAGCACAATATCGTACCGTCTTCCCGAAATATCGTCTCGGAACTTTTCATCGGAAAGAATATCTCCGATTCTGATGAAGTAGCCTGACATATCAATTCCGTTCAGCTCGGCGTTTTCGGCAGCAACGCGCGCCGCGACCGGATCAATATCAATTGCATAGGTTTCTTTTGCCCCCATCAGTGAAGCGGCAATCGAAAGGATTCCGCTGCCGCAGCCGAGATCTGCAACGAGATCCCCGTTCTTAATGTTTTTTTCAAGCAATTCAAGGCACATGCGCGTTGTGTGGTGAGTTCCCGTTCCGAAAGCCATCCCGGGGTCAATTTTCAGAACCGCGCGTGTGTTCCCCTCCGGGATTTTTTCCCATGAAGGACAGACCAGCAGCTTTTCGCCGACAGGCATCGGTTTGAAATACGCTTTCCAATTATTCGCCCAGTCCTCCTCATCAACGCTGCGCACTTCGATTTTTAACGAACCCATATCAATGCCGATTTCGCTGCGCATACTGTCCAATTCCGCAATCGAATTTCGCACCGCCTGCTCCACTGCGGCATTCTCAGGAACATCGGAAACATAAGCCTGTACGGAAGGCTGTTTTCCCATTGCGGCCTCATCCGCATAATCCCAGTATTTTTCACACGAATGCAGCAGCGCGTCAATCTCCTCATCGCCCTGAACTATGTTAACCTGGGTAATCCCAAGCATATCAAGCCGCGCAAGAATTATCTCTGTTCCTTCCTCGGTTGTATATATTGTTATTTCTTTCCATTTCATAATCGGTTTTCCTTTAAGTTTTGTTCAATATTCCGAAAATCGGCATAATGTTCCTGCAGCCGAACAAACACGGACAGCCGGCAAACACATAAGCCAAACTGCCCTGTATCCGCATTTTCCGTTCCTTATTAAGTTCATTATAACATTGCCGCACCGTTTTGAAAAGAACGAATTCGCTGCTTTTCGGCATTCGTCATTGAATCGCATCCTCCGAATTCCTTTTGACCCAGTTCTCCGTGAAGCGCATAAATGCTGCGCATGCAGGCGAACCCGTGCCGATTGAACGTTCCGCGATTCCGATCGTTCTTGTGCAGGCAGGTTCAAGCTCGACCGCCGCACGGTTTCCGCCTATACCCTTGAGTATCAGCTCCGGGACAATGGTCATCCCGAGTCCGCCTTCCGCCATTGCAACGGCGGCATAGTCGTCACTTACGCTGTATTTTACACGCGGCCGTACACCGGCCGTGCGGAGAATTCTTCCGATATCATAGTTCGATCCCTCTCCCGGGATAATGAAATCAATGTCGGATATTGCTTCAAGCGGAAGGGTCTTACAGCCGGACGGCAGAAGTTTCGGGGGTACAAGCGCAAGCATCCTGTCAACGCACAGCGGGACAAACTTTAATTCCTTGCGCATCGTCCCGCTCATAAATCCGCAGTCAACCTCTTCGGCAATTATCATATCCTCTATGGTTTTGTACGTTCCGACTGAGACATCAATAGAAATATTCGGATACTCATTGCTGAACTCCGCTATGATTTTCGGCAGCCAACAGACGGCAACGCTTGAAAAAGCACCAACACGCACTTTACCCATGCGTACCCCCTTTATCTCCGCCGCTATCTGTTTCAGCATATCATCTCTGTTCACAACCTCGCGCAGCGTTTGCAGTATCCGCTCCCCCTCCTGCGTCAGCGAAACGCCCGTTTTGCTTCGCCGCAGCAGCTGAAAGCCGAATTCCTGTTCAAGAGCCGATACTATGTGACTGATTCCTGACTGAGTATAACCCAGCTGCTCCGCTGCCGCAGTCAGATTGCCTATTTTTGCAACGCGGATGAAAACCCTGTAGTTATCAATGTTCATGCCTTTACCCTTCCGTTTCCGCAGCAAACGCCCTTCCGCCGCGATCCATTCGGTTTTCTTATGGATATGATAACAAACATTCAGTTTAATTGCAATCCTTTTTGTTGTATAGTATCGAATTGTGCAAAGGTGAATGATTCGGTGCGGATTAATCCGTCCGCTCGCTGCACCTCAGGCATAATACAGCTTCCCCGAAAGGAAATCACATGGAAAACGCACAGCAGCCCGTTCGGAATAAAAACGGAAAAACCCAAAAACTTCCCAAATCCAGAATTTCATTTTGGGTCACTCCGATAGTATTCCTCATCTTCTTCATCGGTCTTTTTACCTTGTTTGCAATCCCCATGGGGCTTTCGAACATGCTCAGCACAGTAATGAATACCGCATTCGCTCTTTTGACCGATACATGTCTTTACATCATGGCGATCGCAGTCATCATGGGTGCAGTTTCCGCACTGCTCACGGAGTTCGGTGTTGTTGCAATGCTCAATCACCTGCTTTCCCCGCTTATGAAGCCTATATACGGCCTGCCCGGTGCTGCCGCTCTCGGCATAGTCACAACTTATCTTTCCGACAATCCTGCAATTCTTTCTCTCGCGGAAGATCACGGTTTTCGCAAGTACTTCAAGAAATATCAGCTTTACGGTCTGACTAACCTCGGCACGGCATTCGGAATGGGGCTTATTGTTTCCACGTTCATGCTCGGTCTCGGCAATATTCAGGGCGGCAGCGTTGTGTCCGCAATTCTCATCGGCAACCTCGGTGCAATCATCGGCAGTGTCGTAAGCACAAGGCTGATGCTCATGCAAACAAAAAAAATCTTCGGCACAGAGGAATACGTCGAGGATTCCGCTTTTGACCCCTCCGAACAGTCTTCAGGCGGTGTTCGCAAAAAACAAAGTCTCGGCATGCGCATTCTGACTGCTGCACTCGACGGCGGCAAGAGCGGCGTTGACATCGGACTCAGCATCATTCCCGGCGTGCTTGTTATCTGCACCATCGTTATGATGCTTACAAAAGGTGCCCCCGAAGGCGGTGTGTATACCGGCGCGGCTTACGAAGGCATTTCGCTGCTCCCCCGCGCAGCGAATGCAATCAAGTTCATTTTGCAGCCTCTGTTCGGGTTTTCCTCCACCGATGCAATAGCTGTCCCCATTACGGCGCTCGGTTCCGCCGGCGCAGCAACCGGAATCGTCAAAGAGCTTGCGGAAGCGGGTTCGGTCACGGCACATGATATTGCGGTCTTCACTTCCATGTGCATGTGCTGGAGCGGCTACCTCAGCACTCATGCCTCAATGATGCAGTCCCTCAAGCGTCCCGACCTGACCGGAAAAGCAATTGCGAGCCACACCATCGGCGGTCTCGCTGCGGGTGTTGCGGCAAACTGGCTCTTTAAACTGTTTGCGCTGATATTCTGACAAAACAAACTTTGTTTTTTCATCGCAGGCAATTAAATTCGAGCGGAATTTGTGACCCACGGTCATTGAGTTCCGCTCTTTTTGTTTAACCGCACCGCAAACAGAGCAAATTCTGCATTGTTTTATATATAAAACTCGGTTTTTCATTTAATTGCAATGCTTTTTTTTTGCGGCGTCAAGCGTATCGGACAAAAAAATTCAAAATATACGAAAAAAGGGGTTGACATATCCGTACTCAAGTGCTAAAATACACATCGTTCGCGAGAGAACAGTGTTCGAAAGAGCGGACGACAACCGAATATCTGGGTGTAGCGCAGTTTGGTAGCGTGCTTGAATGGGGTTCAAGAGGCCGGAAGTTCGAATCTTCTCACCCAGACCATTAAAGAGTCGATTTTGTCGGCTCTTTTTTCTTTTTATGAACGGTATTCAAAATTTTTTACACAGATTTCAAAAATAATATCTTGAAAATCGGGAAGAATATGATAAAATAAAGCCGATTTTTAAGGATGAAAGGAAACCGACAATGGAATATACACATGAGGTGAACAATATGTGCTTCGTCCGCAAGGGCGCGGTGCATGATCCTGCTCCCATTCCCGAAGAGGGCAATTGGGTTAAAGCAAAACAAATTTCCGACATCAGCGGCTTCACGCACGGTGTCGGTTGGTGTGCGCCGCAGCAGGGCGCATGTAAGCTCACGCTGAACATCAAGAACGGCATTATTGAAGAAGCTCTTATCGAGACCATCGGATGCAGCGGCATGACTCATTCCGCCGCAATGGCCGCCGAGATCCTTGCCGGCAAAACGATTCTTGAAGCTCTCAATACCGACCTTGTCTGTGATGCTATCAACACCGCCATGCGCGAGTTGTTTTTGCAGATAGTTTACGGACGCAGCCAAAGTGCGTTTTCCCAGGACGGACTTGCAATCGGAGCCGGGCTTGAAGACCTTGGCAAAGGGCTCCGCAGCATGATCGGCACGACTTACAGCACACGCGAAAAAGGCGCAAGATATCTTGAATTGACCGAAGGCTATGTCACAAAGCTTGCTCTTGATGCAAATGATGAGATAATCGGTTATCAGTTTGTCAACCTCGGCAAAATGATGGAAGCCATAGGCAAAGGCGCGACGCCGAACGAAGCCTACGAAAAGTTCCTGAGCACCTACGGCAGATTCAACGAAGCTGCAAAGGTTATCGACCCAAGAAAAGAATGAAATGAGGTGCCGTTATGATTAATTTTGAAGGATATTCCAGAAGGATCGACAAGATTAACTCCGTTCTCGGTGAATACGGGATCGAGAGCCTTGAAGCGGCGCAGCAGATTGTTTCCGATAAGGGAATCGATGTCCGTTCAATCGTGCTCGGAATTCAGCCCATTGCTTTTGAAAATGCAGTTTGGGCATACACCGTCGGTGCTGCGATCGCAATCAAGGCAGGCGCAAAAAATGCAGCCGAAGCCGCAGAGTACATCGGAAAGGGTCTTCAGGCGTTCTGTATCCCCGGTTCGGTTGCGGACCAGCGCAAAGTCGGCCTCGGCCACGGCAATCTCGGTGCAATGCTGCTGAACGAAAACACAAAGTGCTTTGCATTTCTCGCAGGCCACGAGAGCTTTGCCGCTGCCGAAGGTGCAATCGGAATTGCAAAAACCGCAAACAAGGTTCGCAAGACTCCGCTTAAAGTCATCCTTAACGGACTCGGCAAAGATGCCGCTTACATTATCTCCCGCATCAACGGCTTCACCTTTGTTGAAACAAACTATGATTACTACACCGGCGAGCTTCATATCGTCAGCGAAAAAGCATTCAGCAGCGGTGAACGCAGCGCAGTTCGCTGTTACGGTGCGGACGATGTAAACGAAGGCGTTGCAATAATGAAGTTTGAGGATGTTGATGTTTCCATCACCGGCAATTCAACCAACCCCACCCGCTTCCAGCACCCCGTTGCAGGCACTTACAAAAAACTCTGCGTTGAAAACGGCAAAAAGTACTTTTCCGTTGCTTCCGGCGGCGGCACGGGCAGAACACTTCACCCCGACAACATGGCGGCAGGTCCTGCCAGCTACGGTCTGACCGATACTATGGGACGTATGCACTCCGATGCTCAGTTTGCGGGCAGCAGCTCCGTTCCCGCGCATGTTGAAATGATGGGGCTTATCGGCATGGGCAACAACCCCATGGTTGGCGCAACCGTTGCAGTTGCGGTTGCAGTCGAGGAAGCAGCAAAATAATACCGCCTTTCGACATATGGTTTTTCCCGAATTCATTTTCGGACAGCGCACCGATTCCCGGCAAACGCCTTAGGAATCGGTGCTTTTGTTCTTTACGGCTGCATGTGCCGCTTGTTTGGATGCCGATAATAAAAAACTTTCCCGCTTAATGCAGAATGAATAACCGTGAAGGTGTTCCATTATTTGATTCAATGTGGTATAATATGCCTGTATTGAAGCGGCATCATAATATCGAGAGTATTATTTGCCTTAAAAAGTTGAGAAATGGCTGAATAATCTGTTTTGGATAAAATCGTTTCCGTATTTATTCGAAAACAGTCTCAGCCGTCACTTGCTTAACAGCACATATTCAGGAGGAAATTATATGGAAAATGTAAAAGTGGCTCTTTGGGGCTTCGGCGCAATGGGTTCCGGCATTGCAAAGGTTCTTTTAAGAAAAAAAGGTGTTGACATCGTCGGTGTATGCGACATCCATCCCGCACGCGTCGGCAGGAGCATCTATGAACTGCTCGAAATCGACCGCGGTTCCCGCGATGATGTTCTTGTTAACCCCAAAATTGAAGAAGTTGTCCACGACGGCAACTGCGATATCTGCGTTATTGCAACCGATTCCTTTACCCGCAAGGCATTCAGCAAAATTAAGTTTGTTGTTGAGCAGAACGTAAATGTTGTTTCCACTGCGGAAGAAATGAGCTTTCCCATGGCACAGGAACCCGAGCTTTCCGCCGAAATGGACAAGCTTGCAAAGGAACACGGCGTTTCCATCCTCGGCACCGGCATTAACCCCGGCCTTATGATGGATCTTCTTGCAATTTGCCTCAGCGGCTGCATGACAGATGTTGAAAAGGTCACCTGCCGCAGGGTCAACAGCCTGTCTCCCTTCGGTCCCGCCGTTATGGAAGAGCAGGGTGTCGGTCTCAGCGTTAACGACTTCAACACAGGTGTTGAAAACGGAACTCTTGCGGGTCACGTCGGCTTTGCGGAATCCGTCGGCATGATCGCAAGAGCTCTCGGTTGGAAAATCGACAAATTCGAACAGCAGATGTCTGCAATCGTAACCAGCGTCGACAGAAAATCCCCTTACGGCTATGCAAAAGCAGGCGATGTTGCGGGCGTTAATATGACCGGTCAGGGTTATGTTGACGGTGAAGTCAAAATCGATATGGTTCATCCGCAGCAAATCGAGCCCGAAATGGAAGGCACCCATACCGGTGACTACATCGTGCTTGAAGGCTCTCCCGAGGTTAACATGAGCGTCCGTCCCGAAGTTGACGGCGGCATCGGCACCATTGCCATGGTCGTAAACATGATTCCTCACGTTATCAATGCACGCCCCGGCCTCAAGACCATGCTTGATCTCCCCGTTCCCCACGCGATCATGGGCGATTTCAGGGATTATATCGAAAAATAATAATTTATAGGCTTTACTCGGTTTTATGCGTCTCCCCCGCCGCACTCCCGTTAAGGCAGGAAGATTCAAAAACCGCTTAAAATGATTCGGAGGTTTTTATGGCAAAGAAAGGCGATTGGGTTCAGATTCACAACATCGTTCTGACCCCGGAAGAACGTTCGAGCGCATTGCCCGAGGATACGAAATCTCACCCCCTTGAAATGTGGGTAAAAGGCTATTTGCAGCAGGACGAAGCGCAAGTCGGCGATGAAGTCGAAGTCATTACCCGCACCGGCCGTCATGCGACGGGCAAACTCGTGAACGAAGCTCCTTATTTTGAGCATAATTTCGGCTTTCTGATTCCCGAAGTTCTCAAAATCGGCGATATGGTTCGCGAAATCACTTTCGGAGGTAACGAATGATGAAAGACAACAGCTATGCGGCAATTATGGCGCGAAAGAACGAAATCATTCGCAACTCCGTCGGCATGGATTACGAAAGTTTTGAAAAACCCGGCATCGGCTTTGACTACGAAGCAATGATGGCCGCAACCGGTTATACCCTGTCCGAGCTGCAGCGCGTTCAGGCTCTGTTCAGCGTCGGCAACACGCCGCTCATCGAGCTGCGCAATCTCACCGCACTCGCAAGGAAGTGCGCTCCCGCCGGCAAGGGCGCAAGGATTTTCATCAAGGACGAAGCAACCAACCCCAGCGGCAGCTTTAAAGCAAGGCGTTCCTGCACAAGCGTTTATCAGGCAAAAAAGCTTGGTTACAAGGGCGTTGTCACCGCAACCAGCGGCAATTACGGCGCAGCGGTTGCATGCCATGCCGCAATGGCGGGACTTAAATGCATCGTTGTTCAGGAGTGCTACGACAGCCGCGGAGTAGGTCAGCCGGAAATCATTGAAAAAGCACGCAAATGCGAAGCTCTCGGTGCAGAAGTTGTCCAGCTCACCGTCGGTCCCGAGCTTTTCAGCACGGTTCTCCGCCTGCTTGAAGAAACAGGCTATTTCAACGCTTCCCTCTACACCCCGTTCGGCATTGCCGGTGTTGAAACTCTGGGTTATGAAATTGCTCAGCAGTTCCGTGCAAAGTTTGATCGTGATCCCGATGTTGTTGTCTGCACCAATGCGGGCGGCGGCAATCTCACCGGCACTGCACGCGGTCTGCGCAAAGCCGACTGTCATGCAAAAGTTATCGGTGCAAGCGTCAACCTCACCGGCCTGCACATGGCAAGCGATGCTCAGTTCAACAAAAAGAGTTTCACAACCGGACACACAGGCTTCGGCGTTCCGTTCTGCGTAAACCCTGACCGTTCCGATGTTCCGCGCAGTGCGGCACGTCCCCTCCGCTACATGGACAGGTATGTTACCGTTTCTCAGGGCAGCGTATTCTTCATCACCGAAACTCTCGCTTCCCTCGAAGGCCTTGAAAAGGGACCCGCAGGCAACACCGCTCTTGCAGCAGCATTCCGTCTTGCACAGGAAATGGATGAAGATCAGTGCATCGTTGTGCAGGAGACCGAATACACCGGCGCAGGCAAGCATATCAATCCCCAGCTTTCGTTTGCAAGGCAGAACGGCATCGACATCCACTTCGGCGACCCCAAGGATGAGATACCCGGCAAAAACATCATTCTGCCCGCACATCCGAGCCTTATCAGGGTTGATGACGTTGACCTTGACCGCGTTCGCAGGTCCAATATCAAGAATGCCGTCGGAACGCACAAGGATGAGCTTACCGATGACGACATTCGCTACCTTGTTGAAGAAACCAACAGCAGCGAAGAATTTGTCCGCAGCGTTATAGCCGGACTGTAATTCGAGTCACAGCGGCATTAACATTTTTAATGCCGCATAGACCGAACCCCCCATGCGGTGCGTCGGATTTCCGCTTTTCGGCTCATTCACGCACCGCATATCCCCCATGGTTGAAACATTATCTGCAAAAGGGAGAATATATGAAAAGAACCGATGATTTCCAGGAACGCAGAGCTCATCTTGCAAATCTGACCGATGATCAGCTTGAAGCAAGATTTTGGGAGCTTGCAAACAAGCTCGTTGACCCCCTTCTTAAAATGGGTTACGAGTACACCTCACCCGCCGTTGAACGTTCCGTTCTGCTGCGCATGGGGTTTTCTTCCATCGAAGCAAAAGCCATTGTTGACGGCTGCATTGAACATAACCTCATTGCGCACGGCGCAGGCAACGTGATTTACCGCCTTGCAAAAGCGCAGAACTCCGAAATCCGCCCGGCAGGGCTCGCACTTGCCGACGGCAAGCTTTGGGATGAAGCTGAAAAACTTTTTGACGGAGGCAACAACTGATGAGCGACTATAAACTTTCCCCCGATAAACCCATTGACGTTGCCGAGATCCTCAAAGATCTTGAAAACTACCGTCCCCGCCGCAGGGGCTGGACGTGGCGCAAACCCGTTGAAAACCTGCATATGGGACCCTTTGTTTACCATGACTGCACCGAACCGCTCAAGTCGAGCGTTCCCCTGCCCCCCGCACACTATTTTGAAAACATCGACCCGCAGCCCGCGCCTGTTATCACGACAGAAATCGCATCCGGCCGCTTTGAGGATGATATTCGCAGAATGCGTATGGCAGCGCACCACGGCGCAGATCACATAATGGTTATCCGCACGGCCGGACAGAGCCACTTTGACGGACTTATCGAAGGCACACCTCAAGGCATGGGCGGCGTTCCCATTACGCGCAAGCAGGTTCGTGCACAGCGCAAGGCACTCGACATGATCGAGGATGAAGTCGGAAGACCCATCAACTACCACAGCTATGTTTCCGGCGTTGCAGGCCCCGATATTGCTGTTATGTTTGCGGAAGAAGGCGTAAACGGCGTTCACCAGGACCCGCAATACAACGTCATCTACCGCAACATCAATATGATTCGTTCGTTTGTTGATGCGTGCGAAAGCAAGAGGCTTATCGCATGGGCCGGCATGGCGCAGATTGACGGCGCACACAATGCAAACGCAACCGCACGTGAAGCATGGAAAGTCATGCCCGAGCTTATGGTTCAGCACGGTATCAATGCAGTTTTCTCTGCGCGCGTCGGCATTAACAAAAAGAACATCTGCCTGTCCACCGTTCCCCCGACGGCAACCCCCGCGCCCTGCGTATACATGGATCTTCCTTATGCGGTTGCTCTCCGCGATCTGTTCCATGAATACCGTATGCGCGCTCAGATGAACACAAAATATATTGAGTCCAGTACCCGTGAAGCAACCGTCACCCACGTTCTGAACATGTTCATCTCCAAGCTCACCAGTGCGGATATCCAGAGCACGATCACGCCCGATGAGGGCCGCAACGTGCCGTGGCATATTTACAATATCGAAGCATGCGACACCGCGAAGCAGACTCTCGTCGGTCTCGACGGCCTTATGGAAATGGTCGAGCTGAAAGACAGCGGTTATCTGCGCGAAAAAGCACGCGAGCTGAAGGAAAGAGCGATCCTCTTCATGGAAGAAATGCTTGAACTCGGCGGCTATTTCAACGCCGTTGAAGAAGGCTTCTTCGTTGACAGCGGCATTTACCCCGAGCGCAACGGCGACGGCATTGCAAGAAAAATCGACGGCGGCATCGGTGCCGGAACGATTTTCAAGCGCGAAGCTGACTACATGGCTCCCGTCACCGCACACTACGGCTACAACAACGTTGAGCAGTACAATCCCGATTTTGTCGACAATCCCTCCGCACTCATCGGCGGCTGCACGCTTGAATGTCCCGAAAAGATCATCTATATTGATGAATTGGACGAAACCGACAACTGCCATGTCCGTATGGAAGAAGTCAAAGATTTCGTTGCAGGCGGCAAGCAGATTCGTCCTGAAATGGAATGGCTTGCAGACGGCACTGTCATGCTCACCATGTTCTTCCCCGCACCCAAGCCCATTGCGGAAGCGGCTGCACTTGAATGTGCAAAGCGCATGAATCTTGTCGAATGCGAAGTTATCAGCCGTGAAATCATGCATTCGCAGGAAGGCACCCGCATCGAGGTCAAGGGCAAAGTTCCGTTCGCAATCGATGTTGATTCCCTTGTCATTCCCAAGGAACCCGATGTTCTGAGCGATGACGTTATCCGCGCCGATATCGAACGTCGTCCGATGAAGGTCGTTGCCGCAACCGTCGGTGAAGACGAGCACTCTGTCGGTCTTCGTGAGATCATCGACATTAAGCACGGCGGCATTGAAAAATACGGCATTGAAGTGCATTACCTCGGCACATCCTGCCCGCCCGAAAAACTCGTTAACGCAGCAGTCGAGCTGAATGCAGATGCCATCATGGCATCCACCATCATCAGCCATGACGACATTCACTACAAGAATATCGCCAAAATCGATGCTATTGCGCGTGAAATGGGTATCCGCGATAAGATTATCTTCATCGCAGGCGGCACTCAGGTCACTCCCGAACTTGCACGCAAGGCGGGAGCGGATGAAGGCTTCGGCAGGGGCAGCCGCGGTGTCCATAATGCAACCTTCCTTGTTAAACGCAGGTGGGAAATGGAAAAAGCGGCAGCCGAAAAGGCCGACAGCGAAAACAAATAATATTACGCGGGAACTCTCCTGACGTTCTCGGTATATGCTGACACAAAGGGGGACGGTCAATCAAGTTGCCATCCCCCGAAGTTTTGTTTTTGCGGTTTCTCCGCAGAAACTTGCAAATTTCAGATACTCTATGTTTATTGATATTCTTGTTGCCGAAATCGGCTCAACAACAACGCTTGTAAACGCCTTTAACGGCATTGAAACCGATACGCCGCGTTTTATCGGGCAGGGACAGGCTCCGACAAGCGTACTTGCAGGTGATGTTCGCATCGGTCTGACCGAAGCAGTAAATGACCTTGCAAAGAATCTCGGAGCACAAAATATTGAATACGGAAAAATGTTCGCAACGTCCAGTGCTGCGGGCGGATTGCGCATGTGCGTACACGGACTTGTTTATGATATGACCGTGAAGGCCGCTCAGGCGGCGGCTCTCGGTGCAGGTGCAATCATCAAACTTGCAACAGCCGGCAAACTGAGTGAATTCGACATTGACGATATTAAAGCAATCGACCCAAACCTTATCCTGCTTGCCGGCGGAACGGATTACGGCGAACGCGAAACGGCTGTTTATAACGCAAAGCTCATTGCCGCTTCCGGTTTGAAGGCCCCCGTTATTTACGGCGGAAATATTCAGAATCGCCGCATTATTGAGGATGTTTTTTCAAGAGCAGGCATCCCGGTTTATATAACAGAAAACGTCTATCCGAAACTCGATCTTTTGAACATCGAGCCCGCACGCAAAATTATTCACGCCGTGTTTGAGGAACACATCATTAAGGCTTCCGGCATGGAGCATATCCGCGATATGGTTACGGGCAACATAATCCCCACTCCCGGCGCTGTTATGGAGGCGGCACAGCTTCTATACAACGATATCGGCGACCTTGCCGTTATTGATATAGGCGGTGCAACCACGGATGTTCATTCCGTCACAAAAGGTTCCGATGAAATTGCAGTCATGCAGACAACACCCGAGCCTTTTGCAAAGCGTACCGTTGAGGGTGATCTCGGCCTTTTCGTGAATGCAAAAAACCTTGTTGATATGTTGGGCAGTGATAAGCTTTCCGCCGAACTCGGCATTAATACTGCCGAAGTGATGAGCAGATATTGCCCGATTCCAAACACTCCGGAGCAATTCAAGCTTACCGAAAGGCTTTGTCTGGCAGCGGGTCTTACGGCGATTGAACGTCATGCCGGCGCACTCCGATATATATACACTCCGCGCGGAAGGCAAACAATTGCGGAAGGCAAGGATCTTTCAACGCTCAAATATCTTGTCGGCACAGGCGGTGCATTGACAAGGCTTCCGAATCGTGAACAAATAATGCGCAAACTTGCGGACTGCAATTCCGGCGGGATGATGCTCTATCCAAAACCCGGCAGGCTGAAGCTGCTGTACGATAATCATTATATAATGGCTTCCCTCGGAGTGCTTTCGAAGGAGTATCCCGACGCTGCGCTGAACTTGCTTAAACAGAGCATCGGCGAAAGCAACCTTTAACCTTTTTTGCTGCGGGTTAAAACTCAAGCAATAAAAAAACGGCTGCAAAACCTGAGGTAGTAATATGAATCCGAAACTGATAATAAACCTGTTCAAACTGCGTACGAACCTTGACAGACTGGTTGACCGCTGTCACGCTGTCGGCATTAAAACCGCGATTGTCACGAAAGTCTTCTGCGCCGATGAACGTATCTGCAGAATGATTTCAGAAAGCGAAGCGGATGCTTTTGCTGATTCGCGCGTGCAGAACCTTGCCGCAATTGCGGAGCTTCATTCCGATAAACCGACTCAGCTGCTTCGCATTTCAATGCAGAGCGAGGTCGAAGATGTCGTCCGCTATGCCGACATTTCAATGCAGAGCGAAAAAGAAACCATTCGACTTATCGGCGGTGCTGCAAAAAAGCTCGGCAAAGTGCATAAGATTATTCTTATGGTCGATATGGGCGACTTGCGGGAGGGCATTTTCAACACGGATGAAGCGCAGATTTTCTCCGCAGCGGAAGCAATTCTTGCCGAACCTGCACTTGAATTCCACGGAATCGGTGTTAACCTTACCTGCTACGGCGGCATCATTCCCGATGAAACAAATCTCGGCGGACTGCTTGCAATTGCAGACAAGCTGCGCAAAAGGTATTCTGTCCCCCTTCCCATCGTCTCGGGCGGTAATTCCTCAATGCTCACAATGCTGGAGGAAAATCGTATCCCCGAAGGCATTACCCAACTTCGTCTCGGCGAAAGTTTTGTCCTCGGCAATAATACCGAAAGCGGTAAGCCCGTCGAATGGCTGAATACAGATTGCTTTACCCTTGAAGCAGAGCTTGTCGAAGTTCAGCGCAAACCCAGCAAACCTATCGGAACAAACGGTCTTAATGCATTCGGTGAACGTGTCACTTTTGAAGATCGCGGTGAAATGATTCGAGGCATTCTTGCAATCGGAAGGCAGGATGTGAACCCCGACGGACTCACCCCGCTTGACCCCGATGTTGAGATTATCGGTGCAAGCAGCGACCACTTAATCGTCAACCTCACCAACTGCAAAAAATACAAAGTCGGCGACACACTGAGGTTCATCCCCGATTACGGTGCATTGCTGAAACTGACAACGAGTAAATATGTCCACAGAGAGTATGCGGAGCAATAAGCGCTCTGCCCTTTGCTGCGAATGTGCGATATTCAATCGTGATACATAAGGTTAAAAGGCGGTGAATTATTATGGCATTCATTAAGATTAACAGTATTCTCAAAAAAAGAGGACAAAACGAGGTTCGCATTATCCCCGCAGCTGTTAACGGTGCAAGGATCAAGGTGCTTGTCGGCAGCTGTGCACATTGCGCAAAGCTTCGCAACAACGTTGTTGCCGCAATGAAGCAGGCGAATATCCCGGAAACCGAGCTTGAAACCATAAGTGATCTTGTGAAAATCACCCGAATGGGCATTATCACAACGCCCGCACTCATCGTTGACGGCAAACTGCTTTGCTGCGGAAAAGTTCTGAGTGTTGAGGAACTGCTGCCGCTGCTGAAACAGAACAGCGAGCCGAAAGCGGAATAGTTTCATTTCGATAACATTTGGAAACAGCCGCCGACTTCCATGCCGGCGGCTGAAAATTTTGTTTCCGCATTTAGTTATTTAAGCATTTAAATTTACGCTGCCGATCGGGCATTTGCAGGCGCGTTAAGTCTGAACGGGCATTCAAATCTATTCTGTTGCCTTTTTTAAACGTGCAAGCAACTCGTCATCGTTCATTAAATGAGCATTTTCTATGAGCTCAATGCCCATCTCTTCCGCACGTCTGCGGAACGGATCCATTTCCCTTCCCGAACCCATCTTGCCAAGATAGGTTGCTGCAATGATTTTTTTTGCATATATGCTTCCAAACCTGTCTGCAACCGTGTTAAGTTTGTATAATTCATTTGAATCCACTGCGCCGTTTTTACATGAAACAAACACCGGGATCACGCCGCGCATAAGCATAACATCAATCTCATTTTCGGTGTTTATGTCACAATAATCCGTTGATTCATCGTAAAAATTCCATCGGCGGACAGAAGAACCGTGATTGCTCCAAACGATTGTTACACCGCTTGCCGCATCGTTATAGTATTGGTTCCCGTCATCGTCAAGTGCGGAATTCGCAAGCAACAGCATCTTGATTTCAAGCACACTTCCCGCTTTTGCAAGGCAGCGTTTAATCTGTGCGTTTTTATAGCGAAACGCAAGCAGTCCCGAGTCAACACGGAGTTTTTCAATGATACCGCGCCTTCCGAGTTCTTCCGCCAATCGGCATACGCGGTTGAGCTTTTCCGTACAATTAGGGATGTGCTCCTCAGCATAGCGGAACGTCAGAAAAAAGTCCAGCGGATCATCATCCTGCATTTTATAATGCGACAGCAGTTCGAGTGCATTCAGATTCATGTTCCACTGTGCAGGATCTGTTCTGCATAAATCCCACATTGAATTAACATCTTCGGCAAAATCATCGGAAAGAGACATTCGGTATGTTCCGTCACCCAGCACACTGTTGCTGTAGCGCAGTTTTCCTCCGTGCAGGACAATATCATCCACTATTGAAAGCTTTGGGTTTGTGTTGTTGAATACCTTATTATTGTTGTCGCAGTCCTGAACCGCTCCCGTCCGAACATTATAGTGATGCAGCTCAATATGGCGTCCTCCGTTCTTTGCATATCTTTCTGCAACGATTCCGGCAGCAACAAGCAAAAGATCCTCTCCTCCGGTGAGGTCAATGGAAAAATCTCCGGGTTCCGACTCAATGATGCCGCATAAACCCGAAACGGCATTTGTCAGGTTATTTCTGTCAACGGGCACGCAGCTTATCTCGATATCAAGGCCATGTGCCGCTGCAACCCGTTTCAAGATGCGTCCGTGTTCGCTCATATCACTGCTGCCGCCCGCAAGAATAACCTTATTCGGGCGCATCGACAGACAGCTTATTATATTTTCTACCGGGGTTCTGTCAAAAAATTCAATAACGGTCATTCCGAATACTTTGTCCTCCGTGAATTGCTTATATGGGTGTAAGCATTTATACATTTCATCAAGAAATTATGCCGCGCAGCCCTTCCGCACAGAAACCTTTCTTCAGATACTGCAAATCATGCCCACAGTGTTTTGCGAAAAAGTTCAATTCCGTATCCCCTTTTCGCAAAACTAACTCAAACCCGAATTATCCTTAGTATGACCGATTCAGCCTTAAAACTCACAGTGCGGCATCCTTAATCGGTGTCGCTTCGTTCCCGTTTTCTGATGATAATGCGAATCGGGGTTGCCTTGATTTCAAATGATTTGCGAATGTAGTTTTCAAGATAGCGCCTGTATGAAAAATGCATGAGCTCCGGTTCATTCACAAAAATAATAAATGTCGGCGGCTTGATGCCGGCTTGGGTGGAATAATACACACGCAGACGTCTTCCTGCATTCACGGGCGGTTCATTCATCGTGACAGCCTCGCTGATTATGTCGTTCAGCTTGCCCGTTGATATGCGAGTGCAGTTCTGCTCATATGCAAACTCCGCAAGCTCCATAACCTTGTTGACGCGCTGTCCCGTTTTTGCAGATATGAACAACATCGGAACATAGCTCATGAACGCAAGATCAACAAGCATTTTCTTCTTGAATTTCTCGGCTGTATAGGTATCTTTTTCGATAAGATCCCACTTGTTGACAATGAGTACGGAAGCCTTTCCTTCCTCGTGTACATAGCCGGCAATGCGCACGTCCTGTTCGCTCAGTCCGCGTTCCGCATCAACAACAATGAGCGCAATATCACAGCGGCGAATGGCTGCAAGCGAGCGGATAACACTGTAACGCTCAACGGTTTCATCTTCAACAGAACGCTTGCGGCGTATGCCCGCAGTGTCTATCAAAGTGTACTCCTTATCGTTCCATGTAAATGGTGAATCGATTGCATCCCGCGTTGTGCCCGGAACGTTGCTGACAATCGTCCTTTCGTGTCCGAGAAGTGCATTTACAAGGCTGGATTTACCAACGTTCGGCCTGCCCACAATCGCAATGCTCGTGTTATCGTTTTCACTTTCCTCTTCAATCTGCGGAAAGTAAGAAACAATTTCGTCAAGCATATCGCCGAGACCCAATCCCTGTTCGGCGGAAATTGTTATCGGACTGCCTATACCGAGGGTATAGAAGTCATAAACAGCATCTTCGTATTTCGGATGATCAATTTTGTTTACGACCGTCACGATCGGTTTTTTGCTGCGGCGGAGCATATCCGCAACATCCTCATCCGCTGCTGTAAGCCCCGATTTGCCGTCAAGAAGGAAAACTATAACCTGCGCCGTTTCAATTGCAAGCTCTGCCTGCCGACGCATTTGTTTTGCAATTATGTCCTCGCTTTCCGGCTCAATGCCGCCGGTATCAATAAGCGTGAACCTGTAATTCAGCCACTCCGCATCCGCGTAAATGCGGTCACGTGTCACGCCCGGAGTATCCTCAACTATCGCTATGCGTTTCCCCGCTATTTTGTTAAAAAGTGTGGATTTGCCGACATTCGGCCTTCCCACTATTGCCACCAAGGGTTTCATTATTTATGCGTTCCTTTCAATCAGGTTAATTATATCGTCAATAAAATCATAGCCGTCGTCCGCGCTGACGCGCCAAATCGGTTTTTGGAGGGCAGCCGCAAGTTCGTCAGTGCACATTCCGTCAAGAAAAACAACGTCATTCTCTCTCAGCATCGTGTGCGGTATCAGCAAAGCCTCTCCGTTCAAACAGTCTTTGCATTGCTTAATTATATCTCCCGCCGTAACCAATCCCGTGACCGTGACGGTGTTGCCGAAAAAATCGTTAACAACGGGGTGCACATTGATTTTTATATTGTATGGCAGAAGTTTTTTGAAAAGCCTGCTCATGTGCGGCGCGATGGAGACCCCGCTCACGGAATCAAACTCACGCATTCGGGGCGCAGTCGGTAAATCTTCCAGTGCATTCATAAAGTCGTGTTCAAACCGTCTGAACAGTCCGACGCCGTTTTCTATCTGTTCAAAATCACCGCATTCCTCAAACGTCGGAAGCTCCTGACCGGCCGCAAGGTACATCTCGTCCGATGCATATACAAAGTCCGAAAGCCCATGATTCTTTTTAAACTCATCGATAAGTTTGATGGCAGCGGATGCACTTTCCGCAGTTGTCGGCTGAATCTCTGCAAGTCCCTGCCTATGTGCCGTGAGTCCAACAGGAACCACAGCCACGGAACGGCATTCCGGGCGAAGACCGAAAAGGTCATTCAATGTTTGCTTCAGCACATCGCCGTCATTGTAGCCGGGACAAAGCACAATCTGGCAGTTGAATGCAAGTCCTTCTTCGTGCAGACGCGTAAGCCGTGAAAGAATGTTTTCGGAATTTGGGCTCCGCATCATGCGTTTACGCACTGCGCCGTCCGTTGCATGAACGGAAACATAGAGCGGTGAAACGCGGCGGGCAATCATACGTTCAAACTCTCTGTCGCTGACATTTGTAAGCGTGACATAATTGCCCATTATCAGCGACAGTCGCCAGTCATCGTCCTTGAAATACAGCGTTTTTCTGTTGCCGCGCGGCATCTGGTCGATAAAGCAGAATATGCAATGGTTTGCACATTGCCGTACCGGACTCATGAGACTTGTTTCAAAGTTCAGTCCGAGCGGCTCATATTCTTCCTTAGTGAGCGAAATTTTGAATTCTTTCTGCTGTTTGCCGCATTGAGCGCCGTCCGAACAGAGTGTTAATTCAATGCTTTCTTCGGCAGTAAGACGTTCATAATCGATAATATCAACAACCGGCAAATCATTTATGCAGGTGAGGTACATGCCGGCGCAGACACCCGCACAAGCCGCAGGAGAGCCCGGGTCAACTCCGATTATCTTATGTTTCATAGAAAGCATCCTCCCTGCCGACTCAATATCAATGCGCAGCCGCGCATTTGCGCTCAAAAAACCTCCGGATAACCCGTTTTGCAGAAAAAATACCCCTTATCGGAAGAATTCCGCAGGCATTTTTTCCTCAAAAGCCTTATCCAAAGTTTCATTTGAATTATACCATATAAAGCAGCATTTAGCAAATATCGCAGCCGAATACCCCCGGAGCATATCATAATGCGCAGTCACAGCGATATAAGTCTGTTTAATCTGCACTCGCGATCATATCGCTACACCTCGTATCTGAAATCTATCGGCTTATAGACTTCATATGTGTAATAATCTTGTTTTTCCTGAGAAAGAACTTTTCCGTTGCTTTCGATCAGTGTGTATTTCTTTGCTGCACCGTTATCATCGAGCTCAAAGCGGTATCTTACCACATTATTGATTTTGTAGCCATCAAACCTACCGAAGCTCGCAACTCCACCGAACCCTTCTTCGAGCCTTCGCATAACAACATCAACATGATGACTGTCAATGTATTCGTACTCTTCGGAAGTAAAACTCGGCTCCCAAAAGATATTCACAGTTTTAATTGTAACGTTATAAAGATGAAAATACTTTTTTAAATAACCATTTTCACAAATCGCAATCGAACCCGAATTGCTATTAGCACAATCCATTTGATAACGCAAGCCAATCTCAATACCGTTTTCTCGCTTTATAAATTCATATTCCCGAGGAATAAGCACACCGTTTTTTGCTTCGTCCAAAAACGACGGAAATGCTTTTTGGTAATCGGATACATCGAATTTCGATGTAATATCCTCTATTCTGTCTGCCCATTCATCGTACTCTTCGGCTGTAATTAATTTACCGTTTTTATCAAACCCGTATCTGTATGTTGGAATCTTTGTTCTCGGCTTTGTTTTTAGCAGACGGCCTCTCGTCACGTTGCCGATAACCGTATCAAGAACACGACTGGGACAAAAATAGCCGCGCGGCAAGTAAACACTTCCCGATCCATATTTTACTGCTGTCACATTTTCCTTTACAGACTTAAAAGTTTCCCATCGATTCGGGTAGTTTTCGATAATCATGGAAATCAGTCTCTCGCGCCATTCGGTTATTTTGTTGTCACTTAACATAAGTTTTCTCCTTTCACAGTCCATTTAAATGTTTCATTCATCATTTTCAGCTTCGCCGAACCGAACGCTGCTGCATGCCACCCGCAGTTTGTCGCCGGACGAAAACTCAATCAAAACTTCTATATAGTCGTCTTTAGATTTTAGTTTGCAAAATTTATATTCAGGTTTCATATTTTCAAACAGCCTTTGCACAAGATGCGATTTCTTTCCGTTTAATATGCTCAACGAAAAAACATACGGCGATGCACCCCAATACTCGCAGTTGGACATCTCCGTTCCGATCACGTCAACGCAGGTAATGCGGATTCTCTTGAGTTCAGCGTGTTCAAATGATTCGCTGCTGTCAAAGTCGGGTGGTACGACAAACGGCCACTCCGGTTTGACCACTGTTTCAAGTCGATTATGTACACGATCAAAAACAAAACTTTCGAAGCAGGCATCGTGCAGACTGATATTGTTCACTTCATGGATATTTTCGTTGTTTATTACCATAGTACTCCTCAAAAATACAAAAACACACAGCTCGGGCACACATCAACACGCACGACTCGTATCCGGCGCTTGTCAGTCCGCAGCTTGTTTATTGATTGACCGAGGCCGTTTCTTCTTACTGCCCGTGAGTTTAAGTATATTTTATAGCACAGCTGCCGCTGCTGTCAATGAGTTTTGCAGCATTTTTCGCAAGCGTAGTGTCCCGGGCATCAAATCATACAGTCCCAGTTCTTTCATCAACGTGCATATCCCGCATTTTCTGCAGCATCCTCGCAGTTAGTGTATGCTAACTCGGTTGCTTTAAAAAAAGCATTGTCGCAGAGTTCCTTTTTCAAAGCAAACGCTGATTTCAGGATGCCTTCCGACAGGCATAGTTACTCAGCTCTTTAAGTATACAAAGCACGGCTTGTCCGGTTCTACCTTAAAGCTGTTCTTTGTGTACTCTGGCACACATATTATAACATATATAGCTTCGACTTGTCAAGAGCGATTGAGCCTGCTTTCAAGATTTCACCCCTGTTGAGCACCTTCTCGGGCACATGTTCGAGAAGGTGCAGCGAGCGAAAAAGAGGCAAAATATATTTAAATCGGGCTTTGAAATATATTTTTCTTTTTGTGTCGAAAACGGGCTGTTTTCGGCTCTGTGTCATCTTTCAAGTCATGAAAACGGTGCAAAAGTACAAAATCGGGTTGGATTTGGTGCGTTTTGAGCTCAAAACCGCAAAAAGCGCCAAAAGCATAGGATGAACATCATATGCGGAAGCGAAAAAAAGTGCGGAACGGAGTTCGAAAAGGCGAATTGAGCTTCAAAAAGGAGGGTGGCATTTCGTTTACTTTATGTGATAGCTGCGTCCCTTCCCGTCTTGAAGCCGGCTGAGTTCGCAGTCTTTTGCGACAGAGGATTCGGATTCAGAAACGGCATTGGAGAACGGCTGCTGCAAAAAGCGGTGGCATTTGGAGTGTTTTGCGTGCCGAAGTCTTTGTGAACTGCGTTGACAGCGGGTTGTTTTTTGAGCGGATTGGTACATTTTAGCTTCCGTATTGCAGTAACAGGCTTAGGACTTCCGCGGTGCAGAAAATCGCGGGCAAAGAATTGAAAATGTTTGATAAAGAGTCGGTTAGTTTTCATTGAAAATAAGGTTTGTTCGGAGCATCACGGGCGTCAAAACTGCGGGAAAGCAAAATGCCCGCGCATAAGTACGGGCATAGGTTGTTAGGGTGAATGCAATGAACCGTTTTTTGCAAACAGGTTCTGCATTTGCTTTGTGACCTGCCGAACGATTCCTTTGCAGAAAAGTGCTGCAAAAGCTTGCTTTTCCGCAGAAAGAATCGTTGTGGGGCTGCTTTCGGTTTTCGTGACATTTGCGCTCGTCTTGTTTGTCGTCAGGTCGGTGCGCAGCACGAAAAAAACCGCTTTGAATTACAATTTCAGGGTTTAAGTACGGAAGATATTGAATTATCCGTTTCTGATTCTCGTATTTGCGCAGATCTGATTTCGAACGCTGAACGGAAAATGAACTCGCTGACGGGAGGGGGAAACTCGTCTCCGTAGGACTTGAACAGGGCGTGAAACTCTTTGTTCTCTTGAGATTGCCATGCGATTGCAATTGAATATCGCATACATCGCGTAGCCTTAGCGCGGCTGATACCGTATTCGGATTCCAAAATCCCGAAAATATCAGAGCCGTGACCGTAATAGTTCATCGGGTTCGCTGCAATTGAGCTGATTGCACATGCGAGATACCCGAACCCAGCGTGTTGGGGAAAGAACCCCAATCGCAACAAAAACGCCGAAGACTGCCATAAAAGAACCATATAAAACCTCCATTGTTTTACTTGTTTTTCCTCACAGGCGGGACTTGCTCATCCTCTGTTCTGCTGTGAGCTTGATATGAATTATAGCCATGTTAGGTGATTTTGTGAAGTGCATGGTAAAAGATGACTATTACAAGTGAGGGGTTGACAAACTTTCTAACACGCAGTAATTGCAGTATAATCGCATATTTGAGATTACTTTCAGACATTTTAAAGGCAATTTCGAAACTCTTCCGCGAGCGTTATATATCATTCAACCCCTTTTTCGAGGCAAAAATTCGCCCGAAAATGCTCGAATATACAAACTTGTTCAAAATGTTTTGGTATATTTTTGCATCACTGTTCGAATGCCGCGTGCATCCGCTGCAAAAGAATCAATTTGAACATTTATGCTGCCGCAAATAAAAACGGTTTATCTTTCTGTATCTTTATGGTATAATGTTGCTGTTACTAAGGAATAGCGGTCAATATGCTGAAGTGTATTCGGCCGCATTCGAAATTGGAGGAAAAATTTGAATCTGTTTCTCAGCAAAATTCTCGCAGGATTTGTGATCGGTGCGGGAGCAATCATTCCCGGACTCAGCGGCGGAATTCTTGCCGTTTCAATGGGTCTGTATCAGCCGACGATCGAAGCGATCACCGGTTTTTTCAAAGCACCGAAAAAGAATTTTAATTTTCTGCTTCCGCTCGGCATCGGTGGCGTTATCGGTTTTGCGGTTTTCATGTTTTTGATCGACAGTCTGTTTGCAAAATATCAGACAGAAATCGTCTGCCTTTTTATGGGGCTTGTAATCGGCAGTATCCCCTCTTTTCTGAAAGAAGCAAACGGTAACGAACCGTTTAAAAAAACTAATTGGCTCTATATTATCCTTGGCTTTGCGTTTGCAATAACACTTGTTTTGCTTGGATTTTTTACGGGTGAATCCGGTACCGGAGCAGTCGCGGCAAGCCGTGAACTTACTCCCCTGCTTGCTGCGCTTTGCGGCGGGATAATCATGATCGGCACCGTTCTTCCCGGCGTGAGTACATCGTTCATTCTTATAAACATGAACGTTTATAAGAGTTTCATGGAAGTATTCACCAAGTTTCTCAGCAATCCCGGGCAGAATATCGTCCTCGGCCTGTCCTCTATTGCCGGAATTCTTGTTGTTGCGATTCCGATGCTGCTGATTGTTCGGAAGGTGCTTAATCGTTTCCATCGTCAATCCTTCTATACACTGTTCGGCATACTGCTCGCAACAATTGTTGGTTGTGTGATACAGGAAGTTATGCGCAACCAAGCCGGCATCGGTTTCCTGAGGATTGTGGTTCTTGTTGTTCTTTTTGCCGGCGGTGTTGCAGCATCCTATGCTATGGACAGTGCAACGAAAAAACTCGAACTGCACGAGGAAACTGCCGAAAGATCGACTGCGGCTGAGTGAGTTTTTGCACTGTCCGCTCAGTATTCTGTATTTAAGTTTTGAGGTTCGAAAACAGACTTTACGTTTTCGAACCTCTTTTTATGTGTAAATTAACAAAACGCCGGTAAAACACATCAATGCATCCTGCCGGCGTTAATCGTACACATATTGTCAACCGATACCGGCGGATACGTTTTCCTCCGCTGTCGGTTTTTGCTTTACGGATTATTCATTCGTTCAGCTTTTCAACTGATTAATACATTCCTGCGCCGCCCATGGGAGGTTCGGGTGCTTCGGGCTTGGGAATATCGCAAACGATGCTTTCGGTGGTCAAAACCATTGCCGCAACGGAAGCAGCATTCTGGAGTGCGCTCCTTGTGACCTTGGTGGGATCGATAATGCCCTTTTCAACCATCATGCCGTATTCATTTTTCGCTGCATCGTAGCCATAGCCGAGCTTGCCTGCACTGCGGACGTTTGCAACGATAACGCTGCCTTCAAGGCCTGCATTTGCACTGATCTGGCGGATGGGCTCTTCAAGAGCGCGGACGATAATTGCAACGCCGGTGCGGAAATCGCCTTCGTTTTTTGTCTCCAGCGCCTTAACCCTGTCGATAACGCTGAGAAGCGCAATGCCGCCGCCGGGCACGATGCCCTCTTCAACCGCAGCGCGTGTTGCGTTAAGAGCGTCCTCTATGCGCATTTTAATCTCCTTCATTTCGGGTTCGGTTGCAGCACCGACGGAAATGACGGCAACGCCGCCTGCAAGCTTTGCAAGGCGTTCCTGGAGTTTTTCTTTATCGTATTCGGAAGTGGTTTCCGCAATCTGAGCACGAATCTGCTTTACGCGTGCAGCAATAGCTTCCTGATTGCCTGCACCCTCGACAATGGTGGTGTTCTCTTTGTCGACACGAACCTGGCGTGCCCTGCCGAGCTGGTTAAGCGTGGTTTCTTTAAGATCCATTCCGAGTTCTTCGGAAATAACCTCACCGCCGGTAAGGGTTGCGATATCCTTGAGCATTTCCTTGCGCCTGTCACCGAAGCCGGGGGCTTTTACCGCAACGCAGGTGAAGATGCCGCGAAGCTTGTTCACAACGAGAGTTGCAAGCGCATCTCCCTCAACATCTTCCGCAATGATGAGCAGCTTTTTGCCCTGCTGTGCGATAGGTTCGAGAACGGGCAGAATCTCCTGGATGTTGCTGATTTTTTTCTCGGTAATCAGAATATAGGGGTCATCAAGAACAGCTTCCATCTTGTCGGAATCGGTTACCATGTATGCAGAAGCATAGCCTCTGTCAAACTGCATACCCTCAACAACGTTGAGTTCGGTTTTCATTGTTTTGCCTTCTTCGATGGTGATAACGCCGTCGTTGCCGACTTTTTCCATTGCATCGGAAATAAGTGCGCCGACCCTTTCGTCGGAAGCGGAGATTGAGGCAACCTGTGCGATCTCCTGTTTGCCGGAAACGGGTTTGCTGATTTCCTTAAGGCCTGCAACAGCTTCTTCAACTGCTGCTTCAATGCCCTTGCGGAGAACCATGGGATTTGCACCTGCCGCAACGTTCTTCATGCCCTCGCGAACGATCGCCTGAGCAAGAATTGTTGCTGTTGTTGTGCCGTCGCCTGCAACGTCATTTGTTTTTGCAGCCACTTCGCGAACGAGCTGTGCACCCATGTTTTCGAACGGGTCTTCAAGCTCGATCTCTTTCGCAATGGTAACACCGTCATTTGTGATAAGCGGTGCGCCGTATTTCTTTTCAAGAACAACATTGCAGCCCTTGGGTCCGAGAGTGATTTTAACCGTATTTGCAAGAGTGTCAAGGCCCGCTTCAAGAGCGCGGCGTGCATCCTCTCCGTGTTTTATCTGTTTTGCCATAAAAAAATACTTCCTTTCAGTAAAGTTTTAAAAGTTGCTGCGACCACTGAGCAGACAGAAACGGGTGCATCCCGAATCAAATTATGCTCAGCGTCTTGTCGTGTTACTCAACAACGGCAAGAATATCGCTCTGGCGAACAATGATGTATTCTTCGCCGTCAAGCTTGACTTCATTGCCCGCATACTTTGAATAGATAACTTTGTCGCCGACGTTTACGGACATCGTGACGTCCTTGCCGTCAACAACACCGCCGGGGCCGACTGCGATAACTTCCGCCATCTGGGGCTTTTCTTTTGCGTTTCCGGTAAGGATGAGCCCGCTCTTGGTGGTTTCTTCAACTTCGCAGCTCTTGATAACAACTCTGTCGAATAAAGGTCTGATTTTCATAACAATACCTCCTGTATGTGGATAACACTTCAGTTATGCTGATGCACCCGTATGTGTGAAACTAATTGTGCAAAAGCACTGCCCTGCCTCCGTTCCGACGCAGAAACCGTGCAGCAGTACGAAGTTTGATGCATACTTGATGCAATGCAATAACATTGTGTTGAAATCGAATTCAATGTCGGATGAGAATCACAGTCTGCCGTAAGGAAGCGCGGCACCCGGGATATTCCCCGAAGCTCGGGCTTTGCCTATGCCGCAGGATTGCTCACGCATTAAACCGATCGGTGTACATAATCATTATTACCGATAATTGGTATTATATTCAACTGCTCCGCATTGTCAAGCCCGGTCACGGGGTTGACGCAATATATAATCATTATCCGGGCATTTAGTGTTGCATTTTTTGAAAAATGGGAATATAATGACAGCATGTTGCCGGGCATCCGTTCCGATCAGCCGCATCGTTGTTTAAAATCAACATTGCAGGCGGCACGTCGGATCATGCGGCGGATACCCGTAAACAGAGTACCATCAGATGAAGGAGGTTAAAGCATGAACAGGATTATCTCAGGAATCAACGGCTTCGGTGTATACCCGTTTTCCGTTTGTGCAGTCGGCCGCCTTCGGTGCATCAATGCCTGACTTTTGCTGCAAGAGCAAATAACAGGGGTTTGATGTTATCAGCCTTATCCGAGCCGCAAGCACGATTGCGGCTCGTTTTTTTGCCGCAATCGCTGAAAATCAACGCTTTTTCGAAACTTGAAAACAGAAAAGAGCATTCGAACACACGCTTGCGCGTCGGCAGATACGGTTTTTGCCCATAGACCTTATCATTGCAATTCATATATTTAAGCGCAGCAGTTCACTTCGGCGAACAGCCCAAAGCCGATTTCCGTTACTCGGCCTTGTTTAATAAACGCAGGTTCGCACGCTCTTTTCAAAACCGAAATCTGCTTCAAAGCCGCTTTTCCGAAAAGGCATACCTTTAACCTTTTCCGGAACATGCTTTCGTTGCATTTCAAATTTATCAATGTTTATTTCGGTATGCAACGCAGTTCCGCTTTCTGCTCCGTGCGGAATTCATGTGTGCCGAACGAAAAAGCTCTTCACCCGCTGCGGCATCACAAGGCGCACATCCGAACCGGAACAGCGGCTGCATGTTTTCGATTCAACCGACAGTTTTGGAGGAACTATGGACAAAAAGACTAAGAAACAAAAAGAAAAGATCAAGCACCGCGCAATCAATTGGAAGCTTGTTTCGGAATTCTGCCGCGGCACGGCGGGGCATTTCATTCTCGGAACGCTCGGCATAGTTTTTGCGGCTCTGTCCGCATACTGCATACCGCTCATAACAAGCTTTACCATCGACTATGTTCTCATCGGCTATGCCGAAGAAGGGTACAGCGGCGGCATTGCGGTTGCCCCTTGGATCGAACGCATTATAGATTCAATCGGCGGAATCCCTTTTCTTGAACAGCATCTCTATATCATGGGCATTGCTTTAATAGCTGCAACAGGTGTGAATGCGCTTTCTGTTTATATTCGCAGAAGTCAGATTGCCTACGGCGCGGAAACAATGTCCTACAACATGCGCAACAGGCTCTATTCGCACCTTGCGAACGTGCCTTACGACTATTATAAGCATATTTCAAGCGGCGATATCATTCAACGCTGCACATCGGATGTTGACACCATCCGCAGGTTTGTTACAAATCAGCTGCTTGAAATCATTCGCACAATCGTCATGATCGTTGCCGCCGCAATAATCATGTTCACGCTCAATCCGAAGCTTGCAGCTTTTTCTGTAATGATAATGCCGTTCCTTGCTGTTGCATCGTTCGTGTATTTCAAGTTTGTTAAGGATCAGTTCACTCTTTCGGACGAGGCCGAAGGCAAGCTTTCTGCCGTTATTCAAGAGAACGTTTCCGGAATGCGTGTTGTGCGTGCGTTCGGGCAGCAACGCAGCGAATTTGAAAACTTCACGGAGAAGAACGCTGATTTTCGCAAAAAGAACGATAAGCTTCTTATGATGCTTGCCTACTACTGGGGCTGCACTGACGGCTTTGGCTATCTGCAAATCGGCATCAGTCTTGTTGCAGGCATCATTTTAGCTCTCCGTAAAGAAATTTCGGTTGGTGAAATGCTTGTTTTCTCAAGCTACACATCAATGCTTGTCTGGCCCGTTCGTCAGCTTGGGCGAACCCTTGCCGACCTTGGCAAGGCAAGCGTCTCTCTCGGCAGAATCGACGAGATTCTTGAAGTCCCCACCGAAAAAGAACCCGGGAAAGCATTGACTCCGGAAATTCACGGCGACATTGAGTTCCGCCATGTTGATTTCGGCTACGAGGACGGACAGGAAGTCCTTAAGGACATCACCTTCACTGCAAAGCGCGGCGAAACCGTTGCTATTCTCGGCTCCACCGGTTCCGGCAAATCCAGCCTTGTGCAGCTGCTGCAAAGGCTGTACACATGCCGCAGCGGTGAAATTCTTATCGACGGCGTGAATATCAACGACATAGAACGGCATCATCTGCGCCGCAATATCGGCATCGTTTTGCAGGAACCCTTCCTTTACTCCAGAACGATCATGGAAAACGTTCGCATCGTCAACCCCGACGCGGCCGATGAAGATGTGTTTGACGCCACCCGCGTTGCATCGGTGCATGACGTTATTCAGAGTTTTGAAAACGGTTACGACACTGTCGTCGGCGAAAAGGGCGTTACATTGTCCGGAGGACAAAAGCAGCGCGTTGCAATTGCAAGAATGCTGATGCAGAAAGCCCCAATCATCGTGCTTGACGACTCGATGAGCGCGGTTGATACCGAAACCGATGCGGCAATCCGCGATGCACTGCATTCGCGCCGCAGCAGCTGCACGACATTCATCATTTCGCACCGTATCACAACGCTCTGCCGCGCAGACAAGATTCTTGTGCTTGAAGGCGGCAGGCTTGTGCAGACGGGAACACACGAGGAGCTGCTTAAGCAGGACGGACTGTATAAACGCATTGCGGATATTCAGAATCTGCTTGAAGATGAGCTCCGATCCGAACAGGAGGAAAACTAATGTCAGAAGAACTTACCACCACTGCTCTTAAAGAAGAGGAGTTTAATAAAAAAGTTGACATGAAGGTCTGGAAGCGGCTGCTTGCTTACGGACTGCGTCAAAAAAAACTGCTGATTCCGCTGATCGTGTTCATGTTCATAGTTGCGGCCATCGACCTTGTTTACCCGCAGCTGAGCAGATACGCAATCGACAGCATAATCATGCAGGGTGATATTAAGCGGCTCATTCCGTTCGCCGCAGTGTATTTTATTGTCATTGCGCTTCAATCCTTCGGGACCGTGATGTTTATTTCACGCGCCGGAAAGCTTGAAATGGCGATCGCTTATGATATTCGTCAGGACGCATTCAAGAAGCTTCAGGAGTTGTCATTCTCATACTATGACAAGACCGCAGTCGGCTACATCATGGCGCGAATGATCGGCGATATTCCCCGCCTCAGCGACATGATCGCATGGAGTCTTACGGATATTCTCTGGTCCGGCGGCTTTGTTATCGGCTGCACCGTCATGATGCTTTCAATGAATTGGAAGCTCGCCCTTCTCGTGCTCATTGTTGTTCCGCCGATTGCGATTCTGTGCGCATGGTTTCAAAAAAGAATTCTTCAGCAGCACCGAATCGTACGCAAACAGAATTCCCGCATTACAGGTGCATTCAATGAGGGCATCATGGGTGCGGTCACGACGAAAACGCTCGTTCGTGAAGAACGTAATTTTGAAGAGTTTAAAGCAGAATCCGGCAAAATGCGGAAAGCCTCGATCCGGGCTGCCGTGCTTTCGGCAATGTTTACCCCCATCGTTATGACTTTGGGTTCGGTAGGAACCGCTCTTGCGCTTTACGCCGGCGGACGCACCGTTATCGCACCCACTGTTTTCGGTGCGGCAATGACCATCGGTGTGCTTTCAACCTTCATTTCGTACACCACCAACCTGTTTGACCCGATTCAGCAGCTTGCAGGTATATTCGCAGAAATGCAAAGTGCGCAGGCGAGTGCCGAACGCGTTGTTTCGCTGCTTGACACCGAAAGCGATATTACGGACACTCCCGAAGTTATTGAAAAATACGGTGACTGCATGAACCCCAAACGCGAAAACTGGGAGGACATCCGCGGCGATATTGAATTTCGCAATGTGAGTTTTGCATACAACGGCGGCGAAAAAGTGCTGAAAGATTTCAGTCTTGTGGTTAAACAGGGCGAGACCATCGCACTCGTCGGTGAAACAGGTGCCGGCAAGAGCACAATTGTGAACCTTGTTTGCAGGTTCTATGAACCGACCGAAGGGAGCATTCTTATTGACGGTACGGATTACCGCAAGCGCAGTCAACTTTGGCTTCAGGACAGGCTCGGCTATGTTCTGCAAACTCCGCACCTGTTCTCCGGAAGCATACGGGACAATATCCGTTACGGCAAAAAGGATGCAAGCGATGAAGAAGTCCGTGCTGCCGCAAAAACGGTTCATGCCGATGAATTCATTGAACAGCTCGAAAACGGCTATGATACCGAAGTCGGCGAAGGCGGCGCAAGGCTTTCGACAGGTCAGAAGCAGCTGATTTCATTCGCAAGGGTTATCCTTGCCGACCCGCGTATTTTCGTTCTTGATGAAGCAACAAGCTCCATCGATACCGAAACCGAAGTGCTTATACAGAGTGCGATCCGGACCGTTCTGAAAAACAGAACAAGCTTCATTGTTGCTCACAGGCTTTCCACAATCCGATCCGCGGACAGAATTCTTGTTATCCGCAACGGAAGAATCACCGAATCCGGTACGCATCGCGAACTGTTGAAACTCAAAGGTTATTACTATGATCTTTATACCACTCAGTTCACGGAAACAAGCACGGCGAGCCTGCTTAAATAAAGCACACGGCATTGCAGAACGGCTGCACTGCATGATATAATGGCTGCGGCGTAATCGCCGCACTGCATTTTCTCTTTGAGAAATCAAACCCTGCGGCGGTTTGCGCACGGCACAGAATGAACCCCGTTTCGGAGCATTCCATTCCCAAGCCGAGCCTGACCGCCGCTTTTTGACTGCTCGGCAGCGAAAGCGCACCGGTTGATCTTTGCGAACAGATTTTTAATTTCAGATTCAGATATTGAAAGGAATGCGAATTTTGGATTCAAACAATACATTTTCGAGCGAGACTTTCTCCGATTTGTCCCATGACGCACAATGTCCGCACAAGATTTGCAGCGGCAGCGGCATCGAAAGCAAACTCCCTCACGCATTCATCAAAAGAATGCGCACCGATTTCGAAACCACGGCTGAGTATGAGCGTTTTATTGCCTGTTATTCGGATGCACCCGTCCGCGCAATGCGTATAAACACACTTAAAATCTCAAAGGAACGCTTTCTTGACCTTTGTCCGTGGCGAACCAAGCAATCGGAGCTGCTTAACGAAGGGTTGATACTTACCGAAAACCCGGAGCATATCGGAACGCATCCTTATCATATTGCCGGGCTCTTTTATATGCAGGAGCCCTCCGCTATGAGCGTTGTCGAAGCTGCCGAAATAGCTCCCGGAATGCGCGTGCTCGACCTTTGTGCCGCGCCCGGAGGCAAAAGCGGAGGAATCGCCGCAAGGCTTTGCGGCCGCGGAATTCTTGTTTCAAACGAAATTATCCCGAATCGCGCAAAACTGCTTGCCCGCAACCTTGAGCGGCTCGGAATCGTGAATGCCGTTGTAACATCCGCTCATCCGGATGCCGTTGCGGAAGCCCTGCCGCAGTATTTCGATCGTGTTGTTGTTGACGCCCCCTGCTCCGGCGAAGGCATGTTTCGAAAAGATCCGACCGCAATTGCCGAATGGTCACCGGAACATGTTTCGGCATGTGCCAAGCGTCAGCAGCAAATTCTTGAAAGTGCATGCCGCTGCGTTGCGCCCGGCGGAAAGCTTATCTACTCCACATGTACATTCTCACGCGATGAAAACGAAGATGTAATTGAGGAGTTTTGCCGTATGCATCCGGAATTCACTGTTGAGATGCAGCACAGGCTTTATCCGCATACATGCTGCGGAGAAGGGCATTTTGCTGCAAGACTGCAAAGGAACCGCAGCAGCTTTCCCGACACTTCCGCATTAACGGCTTCCGCGGAATCTGCCTGCACCGCACAAAAAAAAGCAGGGACACGCAGCGGACGTGCAAAACGTTCCGACTGCATACCGGATGCTGTTGCCGTGCCGCGGATTAAGGATAAAGCCGAAATTGCAGCGCTTACAGAGTTCCTCAGGGATTCCTTTCTTGATTTCAGTGATGAATCAAGGTTAAATGAATTTCTTCATGAAATTCGCCGTATGTCTGACGGCAGAATTGTTTATGCACCGTTCACCTTTCATGAAAACCTGCTCAGGCTGCGCATACTGTCCCTCGGGGTTGAAGTCGGTGAATTGCTTAAAGGCAGGTTCAAACCCTGCCACTCGTTTTTTGTTGCGTGCCACGGGCTGCATTCCCGCAATGAAATTGATTTTCTGCCGGAATCGGATGAACTTCGCCGATACCTTTCGGGCAACACTGTCCCCGTTCCTGTCAATATGTGCGGTTTTGCTGCGGTTTCCGTTGACGGCTGTACTCTCGGTTACGGCAAGGCTGTTGACGGCGTGCTTAAGAATCATTTTCCCAAAGGACTTGCGGTTGCCGCATTTCGTTGATGCAGCCGACGGAGCTTTTGGCAACCGGTTGTTTTCTGTGCGGATTTTTGTGCCGTGCGACTATGTATTGACAACAAATTGATCGGATTATGTCCTTTTTTGTGTTGCATTCCGCGCCATGTTGTTATATAATTATTGGGTTGGGATATACCGGTTCGCAATACTGTTCAACTTATACGGAGGTAAAAATATGAGAAACGGAAATTCATCACTTATTCCTTCAATGAAGGCAAACACGCTGGCCTCGTTGGTTTATCTTTTCACTGCCGTGTTCGGCATTCTGAACGGCTTCTGGGGTTTTCTTGCCCTCGTAACGTTTGTCTGCGCTGTTGTGCTGATTTTCATTGAAAAGAACTCATTCGTGCGCAGAGCGTGTGTTCAGGTTATCTTTCTTCATATTGTCACATTTGTATCCTCGTTGATATTCGGAATCCTTCTCGGAAAATTCGGGTTCTTCAGGACTGTGCATTGGATCATATGCACAATTGTTGCGCTGTTCACGCTTTACTGCTCCTACCGCGCTGCAATGGGCAACAGATCGGATATTCCGTTTATCGGAAACATTGTTGATTCTGTTTGTTCCTCCTTGGGCATATAATTTGCCAAGGGCATTGTTCACGGGGCGCCGACGGTCTCCACGGCGTTATGTTTTTGTTCGGCAACCCCGCGAAACAATGTATTTCCCGCATAAACGTATATAAATGATTTAATCGGCGCATTACTATGCAGGCACCGATTAAGAGTTCGGTTAACACGCGCACAGTATAAATAAGGAGGTTTCAAATGGCTTTTTTTGATAAAATCGGCGACAAGGCGAAGGGTCTTGTTGATTCCGCAAAAATAACATACAAGGTTTCTGAAGAAAAGAGCAAGCTTTCAGAGCTTTATGAGCATCTTGGGCTTTTGGTTTGGGAAGCACACCAAAACGATGCCGAACCGCCGGCAGAACTTGTTCCCGTATTTGACAGGATACGCGAGATTCATGCCTCCATTGAAAAGCTTACGGCAGAGCTTTCGAGCGTTAAGTCCAAAATCAACACTAACACTAACGGCAGCAGCGACAGCAACGGAGAATGCTGCTGCTGCTCGAATGATTCCTCCACCGAGTTCGCCGAGGATTCGTCCGATGCTCAAAGCGGTGATGCCGCAAATGAGTATGAATGCAGCGGCGGCGATTTTCATGCCGCTGACGGCACAATTAAGTGCCCCAGCTGCGGCCGCCAGATTGATAAGCTTTCCGCTTTCTGCCCGTGCTGCGGCAATAAGCTTCCCGCCGACGACTCCTCAAAACCCGATTGTTCGGCAAAGCGTTATTGCGCTGCATGCGGTTCCGAGTTGAATTCCGCTGCTGCATTTTGCCCGCACTGCGGAGCAAAAAATTGACGATTTTGATATATTATCGCATTGCTGTTGACACGGCTTTATGCATCGGTTATAATTAAGTTTGTTTAATATTGCGTTGACGAAGAGGAGTAGCATTCTGTCGGCAAAAGAGATTTTTCCCCTCGGCTGAAAGGGAAAATTGCAGGGACAGTGTGTGAAGGTCGCTTCTGAGCATTCGGGGGTAGCAACCCGAACGGCACGCCCCGTTACGGCGATTCAAGTGGAACGCATTCGTTCGGCATTCTGCGCTGCGATTTTCTGTTTTTGATGATTGCCCGCATCCGACCGGCCGCTGTGTTCAACAAAGGTGGTACCGCGAGCGCACCTCTCGTCCTTTGAAGATGAGAGGTGCGATTTTATTTTTCGGAGGTACTTAAAATGTGCGATCATTGCAGCAATCAGGGCATCGAAAACGCGGAGAGAATTGCAGACACCGCAGCTGCACCCGATGAAATGCCCAAAACCTACGACCCTTCTTCGGTTGAAGAAAGGCTGTACAAAAAATGGGAAGAGCGCGGATATTTTCATTCCGAGCCGAATCCCGATAAACCACCTTACACCATTGTGATTCCCCCGCCCAACATCACGGGTCAGCTCCACATGGGACATGCACTTGATGAAACCATGCAGGACATACTGATTCGATACAAGCGTATGAGCGGTTTTGAAACACTCTGGCTGCCCGGCACGGATCATGCATCTATTGCAACCGAAGTTAAGGTCGTTAACAAACTTGCGGCCGAAGGCATTTCAAAAACGGATATCGGCAGAGAGGGTTTTCTTGAACATGCTTGGGCATGGAAAAAAGAATACGGCGGACGCATAGTTACTCAGCTTCGCAAGCTCGGTTCTTCCTGCGATTGGGAGCGCGAACGCTTCACAATGGATGACGGATGTAGCAGAGCAGTTACGAAAGTTTTTGTTGATTTATATAAAAAAGGTCTGATTTACCGCGGCGATCGCATCGTCAACTGGTGTCCGCACTGCAAAACGGCGATTTCCAATGCGGAGGTTGATTTTGTTGAACAGCCCAGTAATCTTTGGCATGTTCGCTATGATGCGCCGGACGGCAGCTATTCCATCATCTGCGCAACGACCCGCCCGGAAACCATCCTCGGCGACACAGGCATAGCCGTTAACCCCAATGACCCGCGCTATACGGAAATTGTCGGAAAAACCGTTGTTGTGCCCATCATCGGCAGGGAAATTCCCATAGTTGCGGATGAATATGTTGAAATGGACTTCGGCACCGGCGCCGTTAAAATCACTCCGAGTCATGATCCGAACGATTTTGAAGTCGGTCAGCGCACGGGACTCCCCCGCATGTGTGTGTTCACGGAAGACGGGCATATCAACGAACTCGGCGGGAAATACGCCGGACTTACAACCAAGGAATGCCGCAAAATATTTGTTGAAGATCTCAGGCAATGCGGCGCACTGGTTAAAATCGAGCCCTACAGCCACAACGTCGGCACATGCTACCGCTGCGGCACAACTATCGAACCCATGGTCTCCAAGCAATGGTTCGTTGCCGTAAAGGATCTTGCGGAGCCCGCCATTAAGGCGGTTGAGAGCGGACGAATTCGCTTTGTTCCCGAAAGATATGCTCAAACGTACTATAATTGGATGTACAACATCCGTGACTGGTGCATTTCCCGCCAGCTCTGGTGGGGACATCGCATTCCCGCTTATTATTGCGACTGCTGCGGAGAAACCATTGTTGAAGAAAACGCGCCCGAACGCTGCCCGAAATGCGGCAGTACAAACCTGCATCAGGATGTCGACGTTCTTGACACATGGTTCTCCTCGGGCATGTGGCCGTTCTCCACTCTCGGTTGGCCGGATAAAACCCCCGAGCTGAAGTATTATTACCCAACATCCACCCTTGCCACCGGCTATGACCTTATCTTCTTCTGGATTGCAAGAATGATAATGTTCGGATTGTACGTTATGGGCGATGTTCCGTTCGACACTGTCTATATCCACGGCATGGTTCGCGACGAGCAGGGACGAAAAATGAGCAAGTCCCTCGGCAACGGAATCGACCCGTTGGAAATAATCAAAGAGTACGGTGCCGATTCCCTGCGTTTCAGTCTGACTTCCGGCACTGCCGCGGGCACCGATATGCGCTATCAGCCCAAAAAGGTTGAGGCTGCACGCAATTTCTGCAACAAGGTTTATAACGCTTCCCGCTTCGTGATGATGAACCTCGGCGACGGTGAGCTGCAGCCCGTTGACATGAGCATAACCGACGTTGCAGATAAATGGATCCTGCATCGTCTGAACGAAGTTGCCGAAGCCGTGACGGCAAATCTCGACTCGTTTGATCTGAATCTTGCCGTTGACAAGATTTACAGCTTCATTTGGACGGAGTTCTGCGATTGGTACATCGAAATGGCGAAACCGCGCCTTTACGGCGAGGATGAAGCGCAAAAAGCAAATGTTCGCGCCATCCTTGTTCATGTACTCAAAAACAGCATGAAGCTGCTGCATCCGTTCATGCCTTTCATCACCGAGGATATTTACACCCGTCTGCCCGGCAGCGAGGAAACCATTATGCTCTCCGCATGGCCGAAGGCTGATGCTGCATTCAGCTTCCCCGCCGAAGCCGCCGCTGCCGACGGACTTATGGATATGGTTCGCGCAATCCGCAACGTTCGCGCAGAGATGAATGTTCCCCCTGCAAAACGGGCGCATGTAACGATCGTTACAAATGCAGCAAACGAAGCGGCATGCCGCGCAGCAGCACCGTATCTGAATAAGCTTGCCGGTGCAAGCACGGTTTCCGTACAGCTCGACAAGTCCGGCATTGACAGGAATGCAGTTTCGGTTGTTTCAACGCTCGGTGAGGCATTTATGCCGATGAATGAGCTTATTGATATTGCAAAGGAACTCGACCGCCTTGCAAAGGACAGGAAGCATTGGCAAAGCGAAGTTTCCCGCGCCGAAGGCAAGCTGAATAACCAAGGTTTCCTTGCCAAAGCGCCCGAAAAAGTTGTTGAGGAAGAACGTTCAAAGCTTGAAAAGGCAAAGGAAATGCTTGCAAAACTTGAAGCACGCATTGCCGAAATGCAGAGCATGTAATCTTGCCCTAAGCATTAAGCTTTAAACATGCCATGACCGGGCATGATATCCCGTCAAACAGCATTCGCTTAACAACGCCGAAGGATTCCCGCACGGGGATCCTTCGGTACGCATAATCCGCAAATATATTGCAAAACACGCAAATGCTGAAAACCAATGTGTTTACAACGCTGATTTTTTATGCTATAATTAGGAATAGTGTGTACGCTTGTGCGCGTTTCGCTTCCGATTTCGTGCACAGCGCAGCCAGGATTGATAAACAAATGTTTAATTATTAATTACCACGAGAGGGGAAATAAACAACGATATGAAAAACTATCAAGCTGACAGCATCCGCAATATTGCCGTCCTCGGCCACGGCGGAGAAGGCAAAACCACTTTGACTGAAGCAATGCTTTTTAATGCAGGGCTTCTCGACCGCATGGGCAAGGTTGACGACGGCACGACCGTTTCCGACTATGATCCCGAAGAAACCAAAAGACACATTTCCATCAGCGCAGCTGTTGCTCCCTTTGAGTGGAACGGAACCAAAGTAAACCTTATTGACGCTCCCGGTTTCTTTGATTTCTATGGCGAAGTATACGAAGCAATGGCTCTTGCCGATTCCGCAATTATCGTTTGCAGCGCAGTTTCCGGTCCCGTTGTCGGCACCGAAAAAGCAATGAGCATGTGCAAAAAGTCAAATATGCCCCGCATGATCGTCATCAACCAGATGGATCGCGAAAACGCAAACTTTGACAAGGCAATCGAAGGCCTGCACGACAAGTTCGGCGTTACCTGCGTTCCCATTCAGCTCCCCATTATCGAAAAAGGCGCATATGTCGGTTACGTTGACCTGACCACCATGACCGCAAAGAGATTCGACGGCAAGGGCGAAAAGGAAATCGACATTCCCGCTTCTCTCGCAGGCCGTGCCGAAGAATTGCGCGAAGCTCTTATGGAAGCAGCCGCAGAAGGCGATGAAGAGCTCATGATGACCTATCTTGACACAATGGAACTCAGCCAGGAAGAGATCATTCGCGGTCTTAACCTCGGTATTGCAGAAGGTGCCGTAACTCCCGTTTGCTGCGTTTCCGCACTGCTCAACACCGGTGTTCACACCCTCATGAACAACCTTGTTCACTATATGCCCACAGCTGACAAGGCACCCATCCGCCCCGCTGTCAACGCCCGCACAGGCGAAGCCGTTGAAATCAAGCGCGACGGCAAGTTTGCCGCTCAGATCATGAAGACCGTTGCTGACCCCTTTGTCGGTAAGATCTCCATCATGAAAGTTTATGCAGGCTCCATTGATGCAACCTTTGCAGCATACAACCCCAACGCCGAAAAGAGTGAAAAATCCGGCGCGGTTTACATGATGCGCGGCAAGAACCTCATCAACGTTGACAAGCTCTGCGCAGGCGACATCGGCGCAATGGCAAAGCTTCAGTTCACAAACACCGGCGATACTCTGACCGACCCCGCAGAACCCGTCAAGTTCGCACCCATCGAGTTCCCCGCTCCCTGCATTTCTCTTGCAGTTTCCGCAAAGAAACAGGGCGAAGAAGATAAAGTCTTTGCAGGCATCAACCGCCTCACCGAAGAAGATCCCACCATGGAGATCGAGAAGAATGCAGAAACCGGCGATGTTCTTATCAAAGGTCTCGGCGAAATGCATATTGACGTTATCTGCGCAAAGCTCAAAAACAAATTCAAGGTTGAAGCAAGCCTTGCAGATCCCCGCATCCCCTACCGTGAGACTATCCGTACCATGGCAGAGGCTGAAGGTAAGCATAAAAAGCAGACCGGCGGTGCAGGTCAGTTCGGCGTTGTTCAGATGCGCTTCGAACCCTCCCCCACGGGTGAATTTGAATTTGTTAACGCAATCGTCGGCGGCGTAGTTCCCAAGGAATTCATCCCCGCAGTTGAAAAGGGTCTCCGTGAAGCAATGGTCAAGGGTGTTCTTGCAGGCTATCCCATGGTTGGCATCAAAGCTACTCTTTACGATGGCAAATACCATCCCGTTGATTCCAAGGAAGTTGCGTTCAAATCCGCAGCCCGCCTTTCCTACAAGGCTGCCTGTGCAAAAGCTTCCCCCGTGCTTATTGAACCGATCTATCGTTACGAAGTTCTCGTTCCCAACGAATACATGGGCGATATCATGGGCGATATGAGCCGCCGTCGCGGCCGTCTCATCGGCACCAACCCCACTTCCGAGGGTACCGTTGTTATTGCGGAAGCTCCCTTGAGCGAAATGTTCAAGTATGCAACCGACCTGCGCAGCATGACTCAGGGTCGCGGTTCCTTCACCAGTGAGTTTGTTCGCTATGAAGATGTTCCCGCAAACGTTGCTCAGAAGATTATCGAGTCCGCAAAGAAGGACGACGAGGACGACGAATAATTTTTCGTTGCAGGCTGATTTATGCTCAGCCGAATTTAAATCAGCTTAATCAGTAATTCAAACACAGGGACATTGCACACGCAATGTCCCTGCCTTTAAAAAAGAAAAGGAGCATGTTCTAAAAATGAAAAAAGCTCTCGTTGCATATTTTTCCGCATCCGGCGTTACCGAACAGGTTGCCGAAAAGCTTGCGTCCGCAGCACATGCCGACTGCTTCCGTATTCAGCCGAAAATCGCTTACACAAAGGCTGACTTGGACTGGACAAACAAAAGCTCACGCAGCTCAGTTGAAATGTCCGACCCTGCATCGCGCCCCGAGATTGTGAACGAAAACCTCGATGTTTTGTCTTATGACACCATATTCATCGGCTTCCCCATCTGGTGGTATGTGGCTCCGACAATAATCAATACATTCCTCGAGAGTTTTGACCTTTCGGGAAAGACAATTGTTCCGTTTGCAACTTCAGGCGGAAGCGGAATGGGAAAAACAAATGCCGGGCTTGCACCGAGCTGCCGCGGCGCAAAGCTGCTTGACGGCAAAGTCTTTAAAATGAACGTTACAGTCGAAGAGCTTGCAAACTGGGTAAAAAGCCTTGGAATTTAACAATGATCACTGCATTGCAAACCGGGAGCAAGGCTTTGCAATTGAAACCGAGCGTTTGATTCTTTATCCGACAGCAAATGAATCGATGGAGCGCCTTATTGCAGCGGAGCACGATGCGGAAATGAAGCAAGCCTACTCCGAAATGCTTCAGGGTTGTGTTCAAAACCCGAACGAGCGGATATGGTATGCGGTATGGTATATCGAGCTGAAAAACTCTCCGCGTACCATTGTCGGTGATTTCTGTTTCAAAGGGTTGAATGCGGACGGAACGGTTGAAATCGGATACGGCCTGTATGACGGCTGCTGCAGACGCGGATACATGACCGAAGCTCTTGAAGCCGTCTGCAAATGGGCCGTCCTCCAACCGCGTGTAAAGCGAATCGAAGCCGAAACTGCTCCGGAGAACAATGCTTCCCAGCGTGTACTGTTCCGCGTCGGCTTTATGCCGACGGGTGCCATCGGGGAAGAGGGTCCGCGGTTTGTTTTTTTGAGTACACCAAACAATTAAACCGTATACAATAAAGAGAGCATTGCTCAATGCGGCAGTGCTCCCTTTGTTTTTTCAGTGTTCAACAGCAAAAACGGCTGACACAGCTTCTGTTGTTTTTGAATTCATCTCAACCCGACGCGCCTGTAAACAAGATCCAACGTTTTTTCTGCGGCTTCGGAAGCGCGGCGTGCACCGTCCTTTGTTATGCGCTCAAGCTCTGCCTTGTCCGCCAGTATGCGCCTGTACTCTGTCTGCACGGGTTCAATCTCGGCAATAACCGCATCCGCAACGGCGGTTTTAAGCGTGCCATAACCGCAGCCTTCAAATTCCGCAACGGTCTGTTCTATTGTTTTTCCTGTCATTGCACTGTAAATGGAAAGCAGGTTGTTCATGCCGGGGCGTCCTTCTTCATATGCAATTCGCCCTTCGCTGTCCGTAACTGCGCGCTTAAACTTCTTTGTTATCACCGCCGGTTCATCGAGAATCGAAATATACGAATTCGGGTTAGTGTCCGATTTGCTCATTTTCTTTTCCGGATCGGTAAGGCTCATTACTCTGCCGCCCACTTTCGGAATATACGGCTCGGGAAGTTTGAATGTTTCGCCGTAGGCATTATTGAAGCGTGCGGCAATATCGCGTGTTATTTCAACATGCTGTTTCTGATCGTTTCCGACGGGAACCAGATCCGCCTGATAAAGCAGAATATCCCCCGCCATCAGCACCGGGTAGGTATACAAACCGGCATTGATATTGTCGGCATGCTTTGCACTCTTGTCCTTGAACTGAGTCATCCTGTTCAGCTCGCCCATATATGTGTTGCAGGCAAGCACCCAATTCATCTCAGCATGTTGATGCACATCGCTCTGGATGAAAACGGGCGAAGTTGTCGGATCAACACCGCATGCAATAAGCAATGCGGCCATCCCGAAGGAACGCTCAAGCAGGAGCTTGGGATCCTGCCTGACGGTCAAAGCGTGCATATTGGCAACGCAATAATAGCAGAATTTGTCATCACTCTGAAGAAGCTTCCAATTGCGCAGCGCCCCGACGTAATTGCCCAAAGTTGGTATGCCGCTCGGTTGAATGCCGCTCAGGATAATCTTTTTTTCCATGATTCCAATCCTCCTTGTTTTTATTTCTATAATTATACATAAACGGACGGTTATTGCAACCGCCCGTTTAAAATATATCATTCAGGCAAATCTAACTGCTCACATCGTTTACAGATGAAGCATATCTTATTTCTGCCCAAAAATCAGGCCGCTATTCGCAAATGGTCAGATGCCCATTTCTTCTTTGACCTCTTTGAAGCATTTTACTGCGAAATCGAGGTCTTCTTTTGTGTGACCTGCGGAAACCTGCGTGCGGATCCTCGCTTTGCCCATGGGAACAACGGGATAGCAGAAGCCGACAACGTAAACTCCCTTTTCAAGCATGCGCCTTGCGAATTCCTGTGCTACCTTTGCATCATAGAGCATGACGGGAACGATGGGATGGGTGCTTTCGGGAACATCGAAACCAAGCTTGCCGAGCTGCTCACGGAAATAACGTGTGTTCTCGTGAACCTTGTCGCGGAGTGCAGTGGATTCGTTCAGCATATCGAATACCTTGATGGATGCTGCGCAAATTGCGGGTGAAAGCGTGTTGGAGAACAGATACGGACGGGACTTCTGACGAAGCATGTCAATAACCTCCTGTCGAGCTGCCGTGTAACCGCCGCTTGCGCCGCCGAGTGCTTTGCCGAGGGTGCCGGTGATGATGTCAACACGACCCATAACACCGCAATGTTCGTGAGTGCCCTTGCCGTGTTCGCCCATGAAGCCGACAGCATGGCTGTCATCAACCATTACAAGTGCGCCGTATTCATCCGCAAGATCGCAGATTGCGGGCAGGTTGGCAATGAAACCGTCCATGGAGAAAACGCCGTCGGTTGCAATAACCTTGATTCTGCAATCCTTTGCTGCTTCAAGCTGAGCCTTAAGGTCTTCCATGTTGTTGTTCTTATAGCGGAATCTCTTTGCTTTGCAAAGGCGAACGCCGTCAATGATGCTTGCATGGTTCAGCTCATCGGAAATGATCGCGTCTTCCGCACCGAGAAGAGTCTCAAACAGACCGCCGTTTGCATCGAAGCAGGAGGTGTACAGAATGCAGTCATCCATGCCGAGAAAATCTGCGATTTTGCGTTCGAGCTGCTTGTGGATCAGCTGAGTGCCGCAAATGAAACGTACGGAGGAGAGACCGAAGCCCCACTCATCATAGCTTGCCTTTGCTGCTGCGATAACCTCGGGATTGTTGGAAAGGCCGAGGTAGTTGTTTGCGCACATGTTGAGAACGCCCTTTGCAACGGTAGTGTCGATGCGAGCCTTCTGAGGGGTTGTGATTATGCGTTCATCCTTGTAGGTGCCCGCTTCTTTGATGGAATCAAGTTCGCTGCGAAAGATTTCGTATGCTTTTTTCATTTTTTTACCTCCGAAAAATCAGTTAAAACGTAAATATTGTCCGAATCGGCAATGCGGCGGTTACTTTGTCCAATCGAGAACAACCTTGCCGCTGCTGCCGCTGTTCATTGCTTCAAAACCCTTTTCAAAGTCACGATAGTTGAACCTGTGAGTTACCATCGGGGTGAGGTCAAGACCTGCCTGAACCATTGCGCCCATCTTGTACCAAGTTTCGAACATTTTCCTGCCGTAAATGCCCTGAATATTGAGACCCTTGAAGATTATCTCGTTCCAGTCAACAACAGTGCCGGGGCCGGCGATGCCGAGAAGAGCAACCTTGCCGCCGTTGCGCATGGAGTGGATGAGCTGGTTGAGTGCTCCGCCGTTGCCGCTCATTTCAAGTGCAACATCGAAACCTTCGACGATGCCGAGCTCCTTCATGACATCCTCGAGCTTTTCCTTTGCAACATTAACGGGACGATTTGCGCCCATTTTGCGTGCAAGCTCAAGGCGGTATTCGTTTACATCGGTGATAACAACGTTGCGGGCGCCGTTGTGTTTGCAGATGCCGGCGGCCATCATGCCGATGGGACCTGCACCCGTAATCAGAACATCTTCACCGACGACGTCGAACATCAGTGCGGTGTGCGTTGCGTTGCCGTATGCGTCAAAGAATGAGATGAGATCATCGGGAATATCGTTTTTATCCATGGGAATAACGTTGGTTGCTGGAATGCAGAGATATTCTGCAAAAGCACCGTCACGATCAACGCCGACACCCTTGGTGTGTGCGCACCACTGTCCGTTGCCGCTGCGGCAGTTGCGGCAGTGACCGCAAACGATATGGCCTTCGCCGGAAACACGCTGGCCGACATAGAGTTCTTTTACGCCTTCGCCGAGCTGTGCAATTTCACCGACATATTCATGACCTATCGTCATTGCGGGATGGATATGCTGCTGTGCCCAGGGATCCCAGTTATATATATGAACATCCGTGCCGCAAATTGCGGTTTTGCGAATTTTGATGAGGACCTCGCCCATTTTGGGTTCGGGCACGGGAACCTGCATCAGTTTCAGACCTTTTCCTGCTTCTGTCTTTACAAGAGCATCCATCATTTTTGTCATTGTTTTTTCCTCCTAAATAGGATTAAAATTATTTGCCGAGCAGCTTTTCTGCGGCTGCGAGCTTTACACATACACAAAGCACCTGCATCGCCTGTTCAAGTTCGTTAAGCGGCGGGAAACTCGGAGCGATCCTGAGGTTGCTGTTCGCAGGGTCATTTTTATAAGGATAGGTTGCACCCGCATCGGTCATAACAACGCCTGCATTTCTGCAAAGTTCATGCACGCGCTTTGCACAGCCTTGCTGAACAAAAAGACTCACGAAATAGCCGCCCGTGGGCTTATGCCAAGACGCAATGCCGAGCGGAGCAAGTTCTTCCTCGAGGCATTTGTTGACGATATCGAATTTGGGTTTCAAAATCGCGGCATGTTTTTTCATGTGTGCAAGCACACCGGCTGCATTTTTGAAATAAAGCACATGGCGAAGCTGATTCAGCTTGTCGAAGCTTATGACCTGTGCCGCCAAAAGCTTTTTCATATAAGCCATGTTTGTTTCGCTGCAGGCAAAACACGCAACCCCCGCACCCGGGAAAGTGATTTTTGACGTTGAGGCAAATTCAAAAACTCTGTCAGGATTGCCCGCTTTTTCACAAATTTCAAGCATGTTCGCGAATGGAACAAAATCGCCCTCAAATTCGTGTACACAATACGCATTGTCCCAAACAAGTGTGAAATCGGGAGCCGCAGTTTTCATCGAAGCAAGGCGTGCAATCGTTTCATCGGAATAGGTGATTCCGTCCGGGTTTGAATACTTCGGAACGCACCACATGCCCTTTACAGCCTCGTCATTGACAAGTTTTTCAACAAGATCCATATCCGGACCGCTTTCAAGCATCGGAACGGTTATAAGCTCCATGCCGAATGTTTCTGAAATTTTGAAATGGCGATCATAGCCGGGCGACGGGCAGAGGAATTTGACTTTTTCAAGCTTGCACCACGGCTTTTCCGAATGCAGCAGGCCGTGGGTATATGCCTTTGAAATAAGGTCGTACATCAATGTGAGGCTTGCATTTCCGCAGGCAAATACCTGTTCGAAACGCACACCGAGCAATTCGGCGAAAAGTCGGCGGCATGCGGGCAAACCCATAAGCTCGCCGTAATTGCGCGCTTCAACTCCGTCGGGTCTGGTGTCCGCAGGATCGATATACATGTTCAACAAGTCGTCGGAAAGTGCAAGCTGCTCAAGCCCGGGCTTACCTCTTGACATGTTGAGGTTCAATCCCTGTGCCAAACAATTCTGATACTCGGCAAGCACTTCGGAATAGAACTCCTGAAGCTGCTGCTCGGTCATTTCATTCAGTTTCATAATCTCCCCCAAAAGGCGAATAAAAAGTTGATTTCAGAAGCCCGCAGCATCGTTCGGATTTCGGCAGCGTACATAAAACTGACCGCCGCACAAAAAGAGATACCCCGTTTCTGAATTTCGGCAATGCTTATTGTGCCGGGCGAATCGGCGGAAAATGAACGCCGCCAAACATCGCCATAATATGAATTATAGACCTATCCGCAAGCTAAGTCAACCTATATATTGAGTTTCCCGACAAAATTTTTCCCGAGCGCCTTGTTTTTCGCCGTCTTATTATACGGAAGTGAATCTGCGGAGAGTGTTTCCGTTTTCGGTATTGCTTTCACAGACAAAAATGATATAATTGATTTCGGAAAAGCTGATCCGAAGGCGCCGACGAAAATTTTTTTGCAGGATGCGTTAAGCTTAAGCCTTTATCAGCAAAACGGAAAGAAAAGGATCGGAACGGAAGAAATGAACGAAATAAAAAATACGAAATCAGATTTCGAACAAAAAATCGATAATCTCAAGCAGATGCTCCAAAGCAGCAGGCGCGTTGTTTTTCTCGGCGGAGCCGGTGTTTCAACAGAAAGCGGCATTTCGGATTTTCGCAGTGAAAACGGAATTTTTAAAGCCATTCAGCAATTCGGTTACCCTCCCGAAGAGCTGCTCTCGCATACATTTTTCGTACGCAAGCCCGATATTTTCTTCAGATACTATAAAACACTTCTTCTTACAACTGACGCAAAGCCGAATGCCGCGCATGCTGCACTTGCGAAACTTGAGGCGCAGGGCAAACTAACAGCCGTTGTAACTCAAAATATCGACGGGCTGCACCAGCTTGCAGGCAGCAAAAACGTTTATGAGCTTCACGGTTCAATTCATCGCAATCACTGTATGCGCTGCAACAGATTTTTTGATGCCGAATATGTAAAAAACCACAGCGGCATTCCGTACTGCCCCTGCGGCGGCATGATAAAACCCGACGTTGTGCTTTATGAAGAATCCCTCGATCCCGATGTTCTTGCGGGCGCAGTCGCGCATATATCCCGCGCCGATATGCTTATTGTCGGCGGCACATCGCTCCAAGTCTACCCCGCCGCCGGACTTATTAATTATTACTCCGGCAATAAACTCGTTTTGATTAACAAAACAGTCACTCCGTATGATAACTATGCAAACCTTGTTATCAATGACTCGATAGGCAAAGTTCTTTCCGCAGCCGTTGAATGACGATAAATCCCGCGGTAATTCGCGGACAGTGAAAAGACCCGCCGCCGCGGTTTTGCGGCGGTGGGTCGTTTGTTCAGTTTGCCGTAAGGAACATCAATGCATTATCAGTTTGGAAAGGCAACAGTGACGGGTGTGTCGCTGTATCCTGCCGTTCTGCCTTTTCCAAAGACTCCGTAGTAATTCTTGCCAAATGCATAAAGCTGACCGCTCGTGTCAATACAGAAATGTGTTCCCTCATAGTCCGTCACCGTGCTTGTCGCCACAAAGCAAACATCGGCCGCTATTTTTTTGAGGTTTATGTATTTTCCGTCTTCATCCCACTCTGTGCGGCCGTTGTACAAATCATTCTTCGTGTCGATCAACATAAGGTAATCGTCTGCTCCATATGTCCACACAAGATAGCCCGAAAGAGATTCGAATCCTTCTGCAAGTTTCGTTTCCTTAGTATTTCCGTTAGATCTATAGTAAATGTCCCATAATGATCCATCATTTTTGATCGCATAGTACATATTATCATTGTAGCTCCATGCATCGACGACATCACCCGTTATATAATCGTCATCATATTTGACTGAGCACTTCCAAAGTGTGCCGTCGGTCATTATCGCGAGGTTATAGTCAACAATCCTGCTTACTCCTGTCGCCGCCTCTGCAAATCCATTGCCGATTTCAAGCATTCTTCCGTCGGTCGTAAGTGCATAGTATGCATTTGTATCCGCAATTCCGTCTGCAACCTTCACCGGCGACAGGCGGTCGATCGTGGTGCCGTCGCCGAGCTGCCCTCTGTCATTTGCGCCCCATGCCCAAAGTGTTCCGTCCTGCTTCACGGCAAAAGCAAAGTTCTCCCCCGCCTCTGCCTTTGAAACATCGTCCATAATCTTGATGTATTCAGCAGAACCTTGGGTCGTGCCGTTGCCGAGCTGTCCTCTGTCATTGATGCCGCAAGCCCAAAGGCTGTGATCGGATTTCACAACGAGAGCAAAACTTCCTCCCCCGCCGACAGTTACGGAAAGCGCATTATTCATTCCGGTTACGGCGACGGGCTTTTCGGTTTCAAACACCGTCACCCCGCTGCCAAGCTGCCCGTATCCGTTGTTGCCCCACGCAACAACCTTTCCTTCCGTTGTTACGGCAAGCGCATGAGTTCTGCCCGCAGACACGGAAACAATGCCTTCCATCACAACCGAAAAGTTCTTCAGGTTGGAGTCAACCGATTTCAGAAGCTGCCCCGCTTTGTTAACAACGTAAAGAGGCTTATCTTCATATTCCAATAAATCCGGCGAATACGCAGCGGCTGAAATCACATCGTTCATTATCCTTGTTGTCTGTGTGTCATCACCGAATTGACCCGATTCTATCAGCCACAGCGAGCCATCCTTTTTCAGCGCAAGGCATGACGCGTTATATCCTTCTACACCGTGAATTTCTTCAACGCCGTCCATAACTTTTTTTGCGGACCTCGTGGCCGCATTCATTACTTCAACAATTCCGTCGGGGTTGAGGATAAACAGTACTCCGCTATGACCTGAACCGACTTCAACCGCAGCAACGTCAGTCTTAATCACTCTGCTCGACGGACCTTCTTCGCTATAAGCTCCTCCCCAAACGATAAGTGCTCCGCTTGTGGTTACCGCAGCAGAGAGACCTCCTCCGGCGGAAGCTTGTTTAATATTGCCAATCATAAAAGTAGGCTCACCGATATTAGTGCTTTCTTCATAGTTTGACGGAGAAGTTCCGGTTATCTGTCCGAAAGCGTTGCAGCCCCAGCCATACAGCGAGCCATCCTTTGCAACCGCAAGCGTATGCGTCCATACTTCCGGAGTTGATTCATCAAAGTAAGCTTCACCGCTTGTGCTCACGGAAACGATGTCGCTTAAAATCTTTTTCGGAGCCGCATTTCCTGCAAGCCTTGTTCCGCATTTTGCTCCCCATTCCCAAAGTGAACCATCCTCCGTTATCGCGTACGAAACGGAATTGCCCGCAGCGACCTGCACATTTGTATCAACCGTTATCTCCGGACTCGCCGTTCCGTACATTGTATAGAACACAAGTTCGGGCCTGCCATTGTCGGAATCTACCGACAAAAATATCTTGTACACTTCCGAATTTGAAGCTTCCTCTCCCGAATTTCGAATTTCAAGCAGGAACAATTCACCGCCGCTGAGATCGACCTCGGTCGGTTTGTTGATGGTTTCCTGCAATACGAGCTCAAGTTCCTGCTGTGAACCGTCGGCTGTGTTACTGTTTACTATCTTGCTGAGTTTCACCGTGCATTCGCAGTTCGTCAAATCCAATCCGCGAATGTCGAGAGTGCATTTCGGCTGCACGTTATAAATCATACCTCTGATATCCGAATTCTGGACGCCGATGCCCGAATTATTCAATGCCGCAAGAACGCAGGTAAACTGCTTTGCGTTCAGTAATTCGCGTTCATACATCAATTCCGCACTTCTGAGAAGCATTCGTCCGAACTGGTTGAACGAGCAACATACAGGAAGCATAAATATCGTCCTATAATATAATTCTGCAATCTGTCGATTGTTCAATGCCTCACAGTAGCTTGCGCCGTTCATGCCGTTTGAAAGCAGATACGCCATATGCGAAATCACCGTGCTGTTGTTATGAACGTAGCCGTAATCGTTCCCCTCGTTCGGGAATTCAGCGGTTTCCTTCCAATATTTTCCTTTGTAAACCGCGGGACACTTTGACTTTTCCGGATTTGAACTATTCCTAAATTCATTTTTCCAGTCGCAGCTTCCGGTAAGCGTCGGGTTGCCGGAAGTTGCATTGTTTGCATAGTCCTCAATAAGTTCACCGAAGATGTCTGAAAGGCCTTCCATAACGGCACCCGATTCACGTTCATACAGCATACAGCTTATTGCTTGTTCGACTGAATGTGTGTATTCGTGACCGATAACGTCATATGCCATGCCCTGTCTTGTTCCTACTTGTATGTTTGTAAGATTGAAATACTCCCCATTTGATGCGTATTGAACAATAACATTCAATGAACAGGCATTGGGATGAGTTGTATCGAACAAGACACTTGTAAAACCTCCCTTGTTATCGAATCCATTTCTGCCAAAGATGTCGGAATAAAAATCATATGAGTACGCCGCATAGCTCATCGCCGCAACGGCGCGATCATTATTGACATAGGTTGAACCGTTCGTTGTCATAACAGGAAACATTGCTTCAGTGTTGTCATCCAAAGCATATTTTAACGAAATAGTAGCCTGAACGGGGAAAACAACGTCTGCATCAGCTTGTGAGGTCAGGTAATGCTGACCATCTTCACCGCATGTAGCCGAATATCGGTTGCCGTCTGAGTCGCACACGATTATAACTCCATTTTCAGTCTCGCTGTAGCAGTATGTATGCAGTTCATCATCTATGAATCCATCTCTCCGAAATATCGCTTTGCGTCCGTATGCATTAAACACGGCTATGTTCCGCTCTTTGTCGTACAGATAGAACCTGTTGTCGATTTTGTAAAGGTTGAAATGCCTTTCAATACCGCCTTCGGGACGATCGTATCCAACGCCGTCCACCGTTTCACCAGTATACGAGCGGCAAAATTCAGCAACCGTTTCACCTGTTTCGGCAGAAACGAAATATTGCATGGACGTACCGTCTTCAATGCCGTAAAGATTGTATGTGAGGCAAGGGTTCGTATCAAAGCATGAGTAGATACAGAGTCCGTTGGAGTCAACATCCGATGCGCCGTTTGAAAGTGCTTTTTGTATTGCTTCTTCCTCTGTCAATACAGGGTTTGTGTTCAACCCGGAAATTCTTGCATGATTATCGGTCACGTTAAGGCAATTGCCGTTTTCGTCAACAATGAAATCAATGCTGCTTCCGTAAACAGGCACGCCGTTATATTCCTGCGGACAGCTGTAAAACACATCGTTCATTAACGACTGCGCGCTGCATGTTTTATAACACGCAGCAGCATCGGAAATTCCGAGATGTTCCGCAATGCCTTCCACGGCGCGCAGTGCCGAAGCGGAATCAGTTATTCTTTCTTTAACAATGCTGCCGTCAAGCACCGTCACTTCTCCGCTTTCGGCATCATATGGTTCGGGCGTGACCGAAGCTTGTGCAGTCGGCTCCGAGGTAAACATCTGATCGGGTTTTTGATCCGAACCGCAAGAACAACCGGAAATAAAGAAGACAACGGCAAAAAGCAGAGCCATTGCAGCTTTAAAACAACTTGGACGGGAAGACTTCTTTTGCATAAAACAAAACTCCTTTGCTTTTAAATCGGAAACCATGTAAATGCGTTTCTGTTGAAGATATGTTGACTTGCAACGTGTATATTTACATTATACTCATTATTTGAACGAAATCAATAGGGCAATTAATATATTTGAGCATTTTTTGCTCCGGCATCAATGCGCATGACTGCATCGTCGAACTCATTGACAACAGCGGCAGCACTGTTGTAAAATATACTCAGCAGTCCAAAGTGACAGCAGCCGAATCGCCGAAGCATTGAAACCGATTGGTTCTGCTTGAACTGCGATTTGGCGGAAACCCCACGGTTTGAATGGCACGGTTCCGGAGAATATGCGCACTATCATGCTGAAGAAAACAAGTTTGCGGGAAAGTATAAACATTTTCATGTGTGGTTTGGAGAGTTAGCATATGAAAGTTCTTTTTAACTCGATTATCAGGACGATGTATTCAGGCTGTTACTACAAAAAAGGCAGCAGAGTTATTTATCTGTACGATATAAAGCAGACCGGTGACAGTCAAACGGTTATCTTTTTCGAATGCGAACATATTTCTCGCCCAAAAGAAATAACTGTCCTGTACAATGAGTTTCGTCCTGTCGGCGAACCCAAATCCGTCAACCTCACTGATTTTGAGCTTGAGTTTAGATATGCGAACAATCTCAATCAGAGATGCCTCGGCTGCATTTATTGCAAAGCAACCGATATGTTCACAGATGTAAACGAACGAGCCGACTCCTGCGATGTTCGTTACGCAAAATCCTTGCCTTGCGAGCTGAGGCTTGCATTTGTTACATTATCCGCAGTAAGCTTGCTTACATGCAACTGCGAATACAGGAGGGCTGAACCGCCTGAGTTGATAACATGCAATGCGGGCATAATTGACTTTAAAAAATCAGTCTTGAAGATTGTTGAGGAATGCAGCAAACCTATCGGCAGTTCCGATCTCTTGGCAATGTCACCGGAGCTTTTTGACATATTATTAAAAATGCTGCACCCGGATGATGTGATTTTCTTCGGAAGCGGAGATTCTGCCGGTAATTATTGCCCTGTGATGCATGAAAGTGTTTGGGATTACCTTGCATTCCCCGGAGAAGATGCTGACGTCATATGCATACGCGCAAAAAATGCGTCAAAAGAATTGTATGCATATATGATGTCCGAAACATCTGAAACTCCGTGATATGCTTTACTTTTTCTGTCAATCAGCACTGCATATTACGGAGACGATTTAAACATTGGCGGTTCATGTGCTTACAGCTATGGTTATGCTGTTTATGCACCTCAAAAAATTGCTGAGCAAATTCTTGCGAAAACGCAGGAGTGCAAGCCCATACAGCTCAATAACGATTTGAAGCTTTAAGCGCCGAGCAAATGAAACTGCTTGAAACCCCGTAACCGTCTATAACTTTGAAGTCGAAGACTATCACACATACTATGTCTCTGCAAATGCAGACTCGGATGAGTTTGTGTTGGTGCATAACAGGTGCGGGCATAAGCCTTTAAGGCAAAACGATTATAAAGCTGTTATTAATCCCGGCGAGACGGAAGCACCGCATGCGCATATTTTCAAAAAGGCAAGTAATATAGGGAGGGTGTTTCGCGACGGCACTCTTGATAAAAGTCTTGCGGCAAACAGAGAAGCAATGATGTTTCTGAAAAGGAATCTGGTATCAATAATGGAGATGATAGACGCTTTTTATGGAAAAAGATGAAAACGGATTTCAAAATTTCTCGATAAGAATTCTTGAATCAACTGAAAGCCTGCGCCAAGTTGTTCTTGATGAGTTTGAAAACTTTATCTTCAACTCAAACATAATGAGCGGTGTAAATAGAATTGATGAGCCGACTCTGCTTTCGCTTATCTGTGAGAGTCACAAGTCGGAATATATACGCGAATTCATTGTTGAAATGTTGCCGCTGCTTGAACAGAGCTGTATAACCGACAGGGTGTTTGATTCTTGCATTTCTTATTCGGACACTGAGTTCCGAAAGACATTGTGCATTTTACTTGCACACATGTGGTTGAGAATCGACCTATTGTTGACGCTTAACGAAGAACTGGATACTCCGGAAGCATTCATAAAGGCAGTGTGCATTATGGTTCGTGAACGGTATTCAAAAGACGAATTTGAAGTTTTTTTGCGAAGAAACAAGCGCTTTTGGAACGCATTACCTTGCTGCATTTCATGGCTTATGCCGAAATATGAGGACAGCACTCTTGTTGATGTTATAAAAAACTATGCAAATCAAGCGGTGATGTGAAACTAAGCGAATCGATGTTGATGGTGACCGGCATGTTGGGACTTTCGGCCTGCATTAAAGAAATTAAGGAGTTTGGAGGTAAACTTGGAAAACTATATTAAGACAGCAATCCGCTATGCAGAAGGGAAAATGAGCGGCAGTGATTTTGAGATTGAACAGGCTTCCGAGCCCGAGCTTTGGCCATGGCTTCAATCGCTGCTGACTGAGGAAATGAAGACCGATCCCAAACATGAGTTTTGGAACATATGTCATTCCCGTTCGGCACTCGAAGCAAACAATTTTCGCGTAAAGGCCACTGCGCTTGCTTTCGGTTACGGATTCTTCGGTAATATGCATGACATAGTAAGCAGCCTTGTCAAGACAGTTTACCCGGATATTAAAATCAAAACACCCCCGTCGTACATAAAATATGATTTTATGTACGAAATAGGTATGGATTACGTCGGCGGAAAAGAAGCCGATATAATCGTTCAAGATATTCTGGACAAGCTGCCTTCGGATTTAAAAAAGAGTGAAAGGAAACGCGAAGCAAAAAACGAGTTGCGCAAAGCTTTCCCTATCACAAAGAGGAAACCGCTGTGGGTTCAGGAACCTGAGTGGCCTGTATCCAACGGCAAACCTCTCAAGTTTATCTCTCAAACAAAAGATGGTGAGAAGGTATGCTACGAATTTTACGATGAAGCAAACGACTGCAAAACAATAATCGAGCAGCTGCTGTGACATTTCGGCACTGTTTGATGTTGTTGCTGTCAGTGTCGTCGGCAACAAACTGCATAACTTTGAATTGAAAAACAAAATGCTTAGATGTGATTACAAACTCAATACTGCATGCAACCGAGTTTCAATAGAAGCGAACACTTGCATCCAGTTTGAAAAAAGCGATAATGAGAGTATCCCTATCGGTACCCCGGTATTATGGGATGAAGCTCTTATGCTGAAAATTGACATCGACAAATACCGCATTTATCATATTTGCTGCATCTTTGTTCCTAACGGGATGTACAGTCGAATAACTGATTACAAAAAGATCTGGAAACTTGCCGGCATTCCTCCGGGGTTTTATGACGGGGCATATACCACGAGCCACGGTAAAATGTATTTCGGCATTACATTTGGCAAAGGAAGGGATTGCTTTACGGCGGACACTTCAAACCTTATGATACTTGTACCTGAAGGTTCAGACTTTGATGCTGCAACTCTGTTTGAAGCGTTTCGATCCGAAAAGGTTGAGCGCACGGATGAAAAACTGTGCGCAATTCTCGAAAGAACTGTATCTCAAGAAAATGAAGCATTTGCTTTTTTATACAAGCACGACTTCGGAGGTTCACTCAACATTTTCGGAAAATTTGCTGAGCGTTTCTTTTCAGCCGAAGAAATAATGACTTGGCAGACGGAGGATCCTGCCCTTATTCGCCGTCGAGGTTTAATGGGTTGGTAACTGAACACCGGTGCAATTGTCAACAGATACTTTTGATTTTTAATGAAAGAAAGGAAGTAATATGAAAAGATTAGTACGTTGCTGCTTGCCGGTACGAATCACGATTTTAACTTTTGTATAACTTCCTCTTTGTGCATTGTTAAAGAATAAAGTTTCCCAATATTGTCAAGGATAAACGATTTACCGCGATTCACGGGTGGGAGAATTTCTTCTTCGAACGCCCTCTCAAAAAATGGTCGCAATTCTTCTTCCGTATATTCTTCATATTCAATTTGAGCAGTCATAAATTGCTTCCCGTGAGAAGTTTGCTTTCTGGACATTACGGTAATCCTTCCGTGAATATCGCTTTCGTAGTGGGTGGGGTAACCTGTTATATCGTCAAACTCACCTATGAAATAATAATAATTAACATAGTAGACATCGGCATAATTGGATTTTTGCAGATCAATCCCGCACAAAAGATCATGTCCGGTCAAATAAAAAAACGTTTCGTTGTTTTTTGAATCCGTGCACTTCAAATTCATTTTTGCAAAATTCCTTAAAAGCTTTTTTATCCATACATCAACCTCCAATCGTCAGATTGCCGGTATAGACATATCCACGGTAACGGAAGGGATTATTCTTTCCGAGTGTGGACGCAAGTGAGCCCGAGGTTGACAGAGGTTTTCCCCAACTGTCAAACCTCAGCAGCGACTCAATCGCTGTTAAGGTGAGCATATTCTACAACAGTGCTGCCGCTGTTGTCAATGAGTTTCATAATGTCATTCTGCGCATTGCGGAGGTAATAATAGCTTCCATATGAACTATTTAAAGAATACTGTTTGTTGACGAATCCTCCTTTTTGAACACTTAGATTAAATTTGGCATATTCATTTTGCAAATGCAGTGATTCGCTGCACCGACTTCTGCATCTCTGCGGTTTTTGCTATCCGCATGTGTTTGCGGGTAGGATTCATTGCCGATACTGAATCAGTATTGATTCTGCAAGTATTGCAAGACGATAATATATTATCAACTCATCTTTTTCCATTCCTGCAGACTGATTTATCAATTCTGAAAAAACTTTTTTATCATCCTTTGAGATAATTGTGTCGGCGGAAAATTCAATGAATTTCGATTGCTTTAACAACTGTGTGCAGCATCCACCTATGATGGAATCAATAGCAATAAGTTCAGGAGCATTTAGGCGTATTTTTGCAGGAATCTTGGATTCCAAAAATGCCTTCAAAATATATTTATGTTGCTTATTCTTCATCGCAGTTACCTATGCCAAAATGTTAAAATTTTACCCAACGACGTGAACATGCCACCCTGTCCATTTGAAAAAGTTAGGTTCCAAGATGCATTACTATATTTATAATTGTATGTATACTTCAATGTAGAAGCATTTCGTTTGGCAAAATCTATCGCATCCTGTGTAAACTTAAGCACATTATTACCATTCGTCAACCCCTCGTCTATCACATGTTTTTTGTAGTGATATTTCATTGATTGGTACCCTGATTTTAAGGTACCACGATCCCATGCTTTAGCTGCTTGTGAGACTTTTATTGCACTACCGGCAGCACCTGTTATTGCGCCGGTGACGGCACCGGACAATGCCCCATTGCCCATTCCATTAAGTGCGGCCGTGCCTGCACCGTTCCAAATGCCGGTAGACACTCGATGACTTAATGCACCCGCTCAGTTTAAACTACAGGACGGTAAAAAGTACTTTCCCCCAAGTGGCCTTCAATGGAACGCCATCTGAGCTTTGAAGCACAAATTAAAGTACCCGTATATTCGTCTAAATCGGCTTCTGATAAATTATCGCAATCACACCAGTAAATGGTTCCATCCTTCATAATCATTGTCGAACCCAATATTTCGCAGGTGTAGCTTTCATCAACGGGGAAAAACTTGACGTATTTCAAACCTTGAAATTCCAGCTCTATCATAGAATCTTTCTCATATTGGCGTTGAATAAGCACCCTTAACGCTCGAAGACTGTTCAACGGATACATTGAAAGATTAACGTCAACATAAGCTCCGCTTACATAGCTCATTTCTTTTATACAGCTGTCGTGAAAAAAGCATACGGCTTCCATAAACTTCAGCACATCGTCATCGGTACTGATTTCATTCCACATAAAATGATCCCTCTCTGAATTCACCCAAGTATCAAAGCCAAACCTTCACCTATACCCGCACCCAAAGGACCTAACAAGAAATCGTCAGCAACGCCAATTCCTGTAACGTCGTCAGCTGCGACAACAATGATTCCAATTACAGAAACAGTCACTAATGCCGCCCCTGCAACGGTTCCCCAACTGAAGGTGTATGCCGAACCCCTGACTCCATTTTTCCAATCGTGATGATGTCCTCCCTTTGAATCGTGGGGATGTTTATCCGGCCTTCCGTGGTCATTATGGTCGTAATCATGTTCCGGTTTACCATCTGCCCCATAAGTTCTTGAATCACCGTTAGGGGCAGTGTAAGTGCTTCCGGGCTCTCCGGTGTTGGGTCGCCGATTTGCATCGTGTGAAGATGCCTTCGGCACATTGCTTTGTTTTAATGCACAAAAGACCTTTCTTATTGGTTGAACAATGTTATCTTTCACCCAATTCGCAGCGTCTTCTATCCATTTAGGCCAGTTGCCGTCATGGTCGTCCATATTCACCGGATTATTCAGGCAATACGCATACGCGTTATGCCCGAGAACGCCCTGACCGGTGGAAAGGAGGACATCGGCAGAGATGAACCTGCCGACTTCGGGGTTATAGTACCTGCTTTGGAGGTAGTAGAACCCGGTTTTGGCTGTTTTTTGTACCCGGAGGGAGTTTCCCTACGGGGTTGTGTTTATTCATACGGTTGCTTGCCGAAATAAGATGCTTGCGGATATTCCTTAAATCAACTCTTCATTTATGCTTATAATTGAGCATGAAGCGTCATATTGGATGGTGATTAAATACCCATCCTTGGTATAATGCAAGGATTCTTTCGGTGTATCATTTCTGCCGGTATAAAGAAATAAATACTCACCGTTAGGATCAATCGCTCTTACCGCGTCTAACGATTGACCTTTCGCCAGTCCGTTAAAATCAGACTTTAACAGCTGCGTTCTATAAGTATTACCAAGAATTTTGTTGCCCGAACTATCAAACAAGAGCACAGCAATACGCCCATCACCAAGGTATGATACCCTGTACACTCCGTTATCTTTCCGCAAGCATTCAATGGGATATTTTGTGTTTAGCTCATTCAACAAACCATTGAACTCGGCGAGTTCCGATAAGTCTGCTTCATCATAGGTTTTAGATGCCAAATCAACCAAACTTTTATCCGGCTGGGATATCTCAATGTTCAAATCAGTTCCTCCTGCGGTGCAAGAACAGATTACAAGTAGCATCATTAAAACAATCGCTGTGAAATAATATTTTGCTGACCTCATAGTACACCTCAATTTCCTAATGCATAGTAGATTATTGCGCTGTCATAGTATGGTACGCCACATAGAGTCCAAGGAATCGTATCCGGAGTCATTCCTGCATTCCAAAGGACCGACGCCCCGCCATACCCATGTTTTTCCGCCCATTGTCCGGTATCGGTCTGCCGCATAAAATGATAGTCATAATACACCTGACCGGTAGCCAAATTATATTTATACGGTCGGGTGCCTACTCGCAATGCGATCTTAAACTCATTGTCATACACCTCCGCATCCGGACCTGAAATTTTACGAACAGTATGGCAAATTGCCTCCGCGATAGCGGAACGAATTATCTTTTCCGAGTGTGGACGCAAGTGAGCCCGATGTTGACAGCAGTTTGCCCCAAGAATCAAACCTCAACAGCGGCTCAATCGCTGTTGAGGTGAGTATATTCTACAACGGTTGCTCCGGTTTTGTCAATGAGTTTGACGATATCGCTCTGGGCGTTGCGGAGACAGTATTTGACTGTCATTGTTTCTTTCACCATAGAACTCAATTAATCTCAGAAGGGGTATCATCCAGCTTGAAAAGCTTGCTGTTCGTTTTCCGTTTACTTTCACAACCGTAAGCGAATCGCGAAATCGTGGAACAAACTGCAATGCCTGCACAGAATATCTCTCAGGTTTTGCGCGCACTTTTTGAACAACTATTTCTTCTCTACCGAATTCTGTTTTAAGACCGCGCCCCTTGAAGAACAGGAACAACATCAAAGCAATTATAGCAGCCATTGCAGTAACAACTAAAATTTTCTTAAGAAAAGCCAGCAAAACAATCAATGCTGTTATAATTATGCAAACCTCAATAAACTCAAACACGGCAGCCCGCTGCATGACAAATTGATTGCCGCTGAGCTTTAATTCGCACATCGGGTCACCTTTTTTTAGCATGTTGTCGATTTTTTGTGCAGTCTCAAAACTGATGCATTTAAACGGAGCATTCCGTATTTTCTTAAGCAGTTTTTCAGGGACAAATTGCACCAAATCTCTTTTGACTGAATCCGTATATGTCAGATATACATATTCGGATGCAATCGACGGCAGTTTTGAAACCGATTTTAATGGTTTGAATGTGCTTCCTGTCGGTATAAAATGAACCACAAAATAACTGCGTGTTATATCCTTTGCGTCATAATAGTCGAGTTCGATTCGATCGAAGTTACTCCATTTCAACTCCTTCCTAAAAAATGGGGCAGTGAGCCGCAATCCCTCAGAGGTTATTTGAATACGCAGAAAAGAGTATGCAAACGGCCTTATCAAAACAATGAACATGGTAAACACACACCCTATACAAATCAAACCGGCGAAACGTTCTGCGTCTGTGTTGCCGAAGAAGAAAACTAAGCACCAAGGAAAAACAATGAGAACGAGCAAAAACAAATTATCCTGCCATATCGGGAATGCATTGTGTTTCACGTTTTATTCCCCCAAGTACGGAAAAAACAGTTTTGCCCTGCGATGCAATGCTTCGTTAAACGCCATTTCGATAACTCCAAATACGCTTCCCGTTGCAATTTCCTCCAGCTTATCATTAAAGAAATTCCTGGCAACTTTTTTAAAAACCGTTTTTTGAATGAACCGACCAATTCTTTCACGCCTTCTTTCACCGCAACTAATCCTTCGTGACCACCGCCGGCACCATAACCGATTAAGCTGCCGACACCGCCAATAAGACCCGAAATCACGAAATCAGCAACCGTCGAATGCCTTTTGCTGATTTTCGCATCTACCAATTCGCTTGCAACGCCTGAAAGAACTCCACCTCCAATGACAATGGTTGCAGCAATACCGACCGATACGACATCGGAGGCAAGTCCAACGGCTGCTCCCGTAATTGCACCTGCAGCCGCGCCGCTGGCAATCCCGGCAACAACAGTTTCTCCAAAATCGCTTCCGCTGGCAAGAGCTGTGATTGCTCCGGTTACGGCTCCGGTCACCGCACCAACTACAGCTCCGGTTACCGCACCGACTGCCGCCGCAATCAATCCCCAAAGATTGCCCTGAGTATCTTCCCGAACAATGGGGTTATTCCCGCAATACGCATACGCGTTATGCCCGAGAACGCCCTGGCCGGTGGAGAGGAGGACATCGGCAGAGATGAACCTGCCGACTTCGGGGTTATAGTACCTGCTTTGGAGGTAGTAGAAACCCGTCTCCTCGTCATAGACATATCCACGATAACGGAAGGGATTATTCTTTCCGAGTGTGGACGCGAGTGAGCCCGAGGTTGACAGCAGTTTGCCCCAAGAATCGTACGTATATTCTACAACGGTTGCTCCGGTTTTGTCAATGAGTTTGACGATATCGCTCTGGGCGTTGCGGAGGTAATAGTAATAATTTCCGTTATAGTTCACGGCAACGACTTTGCCGT
>ENA-UOOD01000182-UOOD01000182.1-human-gut-metagenome-genome-assembly--contig:-CS67-NODE-182-length-88912-cov-8.344284_pt1 | contig 88912 bp, 94 predicted proteins | sample MGYA00242464_ERZ724011 | MGnify/ENA metagenome assembly ERZ724011 | reverse complement strand
TGTCCTTAATTTGTTCTTTCAAAAAATGTTTAAAATCAATAGAAGAGAGTTCTAATAAATTTGCGAATGATTTTGACGAATATGTCAAACAGACTATCGGTATGGATATTACAGCAAAAACAGGTTGGGGAAACAATGCTGGCAAATACATAAATGACTATTTGAAAGACAAAAAAGTTGAATTTAATTATCCCTCATTTCAAAATTTAGGTTTTTGGTTTACACCAAGAGCTATAGTCCTTTTGCAGATAATCAAAGACCAAATAAAACAAATTGGTGATAACAATGCAAGGGATTTTGTATTATTGGCCTTTAGTGAAACTGTAAGAATGGTCTCAAATACTCGAAATGGAGAGTTTAAGTTATTTAGAATGGCTCCAGAAAAAGTGGCAACTTTTATGCCCGATGTTTTTGCCGAATTTTATAAAATTTTAGATAGAAACATATCAAAAATGTTGGATTTCTCTAAGGCTTGTAAATCGACAACTTCAGTTATAAATATTCATTTCGATGATACAAGAGTACTAAGTACTATTCCAGATAATAGTGTTGATCTAGTCATCACGTCACCTCCATATGGGGATAGTAGAACAACTGTTGCTTATGGGCAATTTAGTAGACTATCACTGCAGTGGCTTGATTTAGATTATGCATCACAAGAGAATATTTCAAGTATAGATAAAGATTTGCTTGGAGGTAAACCGTACATACATAAAGAACAATGGTCTTTTTTGCAAAGCCCTACACTTGTTGAAATACTGAATAAAATATCAAAAAAAGATCCTTATAGGGCCGATGATGTTTTTGGCTTTTACGTAGATTTAGATAAGTGTTTATATTCAATAACAAAAAAGATGACAAAAAATAGTTATCAATTTTGGGTGGTTGGGAATCGTACTGTTAAATTGGAAAAATTGCTAACAGATAAAATACTTGAAGAAATGGCTTGTAAATATGGTTTGAAACATTTGTTTTCATTTAATCGAAAAATTGTAAACAAAGTTATGCCATCAGAAAACTCACCAACAAATGAAGTTGGAGCAAGAGTTAAAACGATGATGGCAGAAACAGTTGTGGTACTAAAAAAGGAGTAGAGCTCTACTCCTTTTTATTATGCTAATTTTGTAATATGTTCAAACAACAAATGTTGATCTTTTTCTTTTATACGTAGACCAGTACCGTGATCGTGTGTTTTTCCGTCGTTTTTACCACCATGATATTGTCCGATACGCAAATCAACATAGATTGAGCCTTTGTTAAGCAAGTCTATTATTTTTTCAGCACTAAAGCCTTCTACCAAATACGCTGATTCAAAAAGAAATTCTTCGTTGCTTCCATAACCCCTAGAGTCTGCTTTTACATATATGAATTTATCGCCAAGTTTTTTATTTAACTGTCTTTTTAAAATATCTACAGACCAATAAATACCTGTTAAGCCATGCTCATCTTCAATATATATTTTATCTTCCACAGGGGTAACTTTTAAGTTGTGCCCTGTGTTCGCTATAGTGGTGAAGGACAATGCATTCAAAGTCGAGTGTAGCACTTTTTCATCATTTTCATATGCTGCACTGCTATATCCATATGTTAATCTTAGAACAGAATTTGCTGATCTTGTATCAGGGGATTTTGTAATTAAAGTAAGCATACTATTAGAGTTTTTTCTTGAAGATTTTAATTCATAATTACCAAAGTCAGGACCTTGAATATTATTCTCAACTATTCCTAGTAAATCTTCAAGCGTTTTTCCAATGCCTGTACGCCCAGACCTATGGGTTTTGACCCATCCCATATTTTTTATCTTAATAAATCTTGAAATAAACTCTTCTATTGTGTAATTATCATTCATAAAACACCTCTAAAAATTAAAAAAGTCTTTTATTGTAATGTTTAATGCTTTAGCCAATTTTTCAATATTTACAATCGAAATATTCCGTTTGCCACATTCAACGCTTGTAATATAAGTTCTGTCCAAACCTGCCAAATCGGCAAGTTCTTCTTGACTAATCCTTAAATTATTTCTTAGTTCTTTTACTCTTTTCCCGACTAAAAGTTTGATGTCCATATAGCGACTCCTTAAATTTGGATAAATTATAACATTAAGTGACTTTTTTCACAACGGACTATAAGTCACAATATCCCTTGCACAAAGCGTTAACTTCAAATAATAAAACTTCAAATGGCACTTTGGCGGGTGCTTGACTATACAAGCGCGACGCTTCGCGTCGCGGTCAAGCACCCGCCAAACAACTCACTTAAACTCGGATAAAAAGGTCAACTCAAAGCCGAGCGAAACGGGGCGTTCGCCGCTAAACCGCTTGGCGAATCGCCCCGTAGTTATTCGCTCGTCGGCATATTTTGAGTTTTGTGCCTTTTATCTCTTCCGAGTGTTTTTTCGCTCCGTTTTGTTTCGGGCGGCGTTTTCCTGCGCCGTCCTTTTTTACTGCCGCAAAAACCATTTTTCAGTCCTTTTCGAGTATGACTTTACTCCCTGAAAACGTCAAAAATCCACGCAAAACCTACTTTAACCCATTCACGCTTTTTCATTGGCGTATGATATAATCGTAGACGTTACAACGACATCACATTTTGGTACATTTCGGTCACATCGATGTCCTTGTGTTTGCCAAATTCCCGTGGTATAGTTGTAACGCAATCGAATAGTCAAAGGCGTATAGCAAGAATAGCAAGCCGAGTTTTAAGTCAGGCGCGAACTAACTATCAAACGGCGTAAGGACAGATAGCGAAAAGCATTACACCCGTGAATAACAGGGTCGGAGGCGGCATTTTAAGGGCGAAGTACGAAATTTTACGGTCGTATTACGTCCTTTTTCTATTCCTTTTTTGTGAATGCGACAAAATTTGTCGTATTTACGAAATATTATTTTCTCGAAGTCGCAAAAATCTTGCGAGTTCGGGTAATAAAATCTTATTCAAAAAAAAGAGGACGAAAAAATGCTGCAAACAAACCTAAAAGTCGTAGCCGTCGGCGAGCCGAATATCGAGGCGTTGACCGACGGCGAAAAACGAACTTTCTTTGAAAGTATCTTTTCAAGGATAGTCGAACTGCACCAACAAACGCAAACCGAAAACAAAAACGAAACCTGACTTAAAACACAAAAACTAAATAAAACAAAACCGAGTAAATAGAAAAATATAAATGAGAAAATAACGCTAAAAAGCGATAACATAAACGAAATGAAAGGAACTGAACGGAAATCTATTTATGACTTGAACTAACCGAATTGAACTGAATTAAATTGTAATTAAACCGAACTGTAAACGGCAGAGTATGAAATTGTATGGTGTTTCGTATTCTGCCGTTTTTTATTTTCTTTCGCCATACAAAAAATCTAAATCACAAGGAGTAAAAACTATGAATTACGCAAATATGAAAATCTACTTTGACGGCGGTCATTACGTCGGAATACCGCAAGGAGCGTTTCCGAGCGGAAAAGGCTGTAAAAGGCGCGCCGTTAAACCGATGAAACAACAATCGACGACGGACAAATCTCCGCCCGAAACCCCGAAAGAACGCTTTGAAACGGCATATAAAGAGAGCCAATCGCTACCCAAACGAGAACGCAAGGCGCATATAAAAGCCGCTTTGAAAGATGACTTTGCCGACAAAACCGAGTTAAACGCTTTCGTCGAGAAACACACCGAACGAATGAACACCAACGCCATTAAACGCAAAGTAAGGCTTATGCGAAAGTTGCGTTTGCAGGACTGGAATTTTTTCGTAACTTTTACCTACTCTAACGAACTTCACACCGAGGAAACGTTCCGCAAAAAGTTGTCTAACACACTGAAACACCTTGTTGCCCGTAACGGTTGGAAATACGTCGGAGTATGGGAGCGCGGCGAAGATACGAACAGACTACATTTTCACGGTATTTTCTATATCCCCGACGGCAAAATGATAGGAAAACTCGAAGAAGTGAAAGACTACGACACGCGAAACCACCGTATGCAAACGACATACCTAAACACGCACTTTCTGAAACAATTCGGGCGTAACGACTTCAAGGATATTAGCACGCAGGACGATATTTCCGAGGCGGCGAAATACATAACGAAGTATATGGAAAAGTCCGGCGAGCGTTTAGTCTACGGCGGAAAGTTACCGACATACTTCCGCTCGGACGTTTTGGACGACGATGTTATATGCTCTTTCGGAGTTGACGACCGCAAAGTGTTGCTTTTCGATAACTTCACCTGTATCAATGAGGGAGAAATTCTCGGAAAGGTAAGCAAAGAAATTATATCGCAGTTGCCGCATTGCAACTAATTAGTCTTTCGGATCGGGAAAGGTTAAACGAAAACGACTTTTTCGTCAAGGGTAAAGTGCATTGCTTGGCGCAACCCTTGACGATAAAAGCCGTAAGCCACGAATGAAAACAATTTTAATTCGTTTCCGTTTTTTCCGTTCCCGTCGAAAGACAAATCTAAAAATAAAATTAAAGGAGTAACAAATTTTGAAAACTGGAGTTATTTATGCTCGTTATTCGAGCGATACCCAAACGGAACAGTCCATAGAGGGACAACTCCGTGTATGCAACGAGTATGCGAAAAACAACGACATACTCATTTTAAGAACCTATATAGACCGTGCTATGACGGGTACTAACGACAATCGTCCCGACTTCCGTCAGATGATAGAAGATAGCAAAAAACACGATTTCAATGTCGTACTCGTTTACAAATTCGACAGGTTTTCGCGCAACAAATACGAAACTACGAAACACAAGAAAACGCTTAAAGATAACGGCGTTAAAGTCGTTTCCGCTACGGAATATATTCCCGACAGTCCCGAGGCGATTATACTCGAAAGTATGATTGAGGGCTACGCCGAATATTACTCTGCCGAACTTTCGCAAAAGGTAAAGCGCGGAATGAACGAAACAAGACAAAAAGGCAACTTTACAGGCGGAACTATCATTTACGGCTATAAAGTAGAAAATCACAAAGTCGTAATTGACGAAGAAAAAGCCGAAGTCGTAAGGTTTATTTACGACCAATATGCGCAAGGCGTTTACGTTAAAGACATAATAAAAACTCTTACCGAAAGAGGTATTTTCAACCGCGGTAAAAAGTTTGCGAGAAATACCGTCTACAACATACTCAAAAACGAAAAGTATTCGGGTATATACAGACACGGCAACGAAGTTTTTACAAATATGTATCCGCAAATCGTGCCGACGGAAATTTACGAAAACGTAAGACGAAAGACCGAAACCAACAAATACGGAACTCGTAGCGTTGAAGTCGTGTATCTTCTTCGCAACAAAATAAAATGCGGATATTGCGGAAGTCCTATCTCTGCGGAATGCGGAACGGCTAAAAACGGACAAAAAATACGCTATTACAAATGTTTAGGGCGAAAACACCAAAGCGGTTGTAAGAAGTCGCAAGTCAGAAAAGAAATACTCGAAAAATATGTACTTGAAAACGTATGCGAACAAATGCAACAACCCGAAATATTAGACAAAATGGCAACGTATTTACTGCAAGTGCAAGAAAACCGCATAAAACAAAACTCGGTTCTGACAAATCTCATAAAAGAGAAACGCCAAACCGAGAATACGATAAACAACATTATGCAAGCCATAGAATTGGGCGGACAAAGCGCAACGGTAATGAAACGTATGCGAGAACTCGAAGAAAAACTGACCGACATTGAAAAGCGATTGACGATTGAAAAATCTCAAACGGCGTTCAGGCTTTCCAAAGAGCAAATAATTGATTATTACAAATCCGCGCTGAAAAAAGAGCCGCTACAACTGATAAATTACTTCATAAAGGAAATTCAGTTGTATGACGACAAAATGATTATTATCTACAACACCCCAAAGACGATAAACCTTGACGAAAGTCAGGGTTTTTCTTTTTACGACAAAAACGTTAAAATGCCGTATGTGATACAAAACAGAGAGTATTACGGACTTAAAGATTTCAGACTTGCAATGCGTATCTGATACATACGCAGACGATTTATTCCACGGTGTTCTTGACGTGAGCCTCTCAGGAGCGTGTCGGTAGGCAAATAAACCGCCAACCGACAGCCCCAAAGGGGCTTTTCGTTTGCCTTTGGCAAGATAGCCTGACACACTCCTTTCTCACGTCAAGAGCCTTTCGCGGCATAAAACCGTCTGCAACTGCTACGGATAAAGAGATACGAACACCCTATACGAACCCCGAAAAGGCTGAAACGACGGCACACGGACAACCGAAAAACAACAATAAAACCTGAATTTTTGCAAAAGAAAAACCTAATCCGAACACTTTCGTATTCGATTTAGGTTTTGATTGGCGGAGGCTGAGGGATTCGAACCCCCGTGGCGTTGCCGCCAAACGGTTTTCAAGACCGCCTCGTTATGACCGCTTCGATAAGCCTCCGAATATTTATATCGCAGTAATCACATTGTTCGCAACTACTTAACTCGATTATTGTAACAAAAAAACATCGCTGTGTCAAGCGTTACCGCCGATTAAGCGTTTTTTTTGTCTCAGCTAAAAAATGTAATAAAAAACACGATACGTATCAAAGTTTGATTTACAGCCGCACGCTTTACATAAAAAGTAATGTTCAACATGCGGCTGTAATCACACACGGATATATCTACTTAATCACACATTCTGTAAGTAAAAACTCATACCTGCGCCATACATTATTCTTGTTTTATCGGCGATTACCCTCTCAGGTCAAGATATTCGTCGTAAGTAATATCTTTGTCGAAAGTCTTTGTGCCGTTAATTTCTATAATACGATTTGCAACGGTTTCCATGATTTCTTGGTCGTGAGACACAAACAACATTCCACCCTTAAAATTAGTCATGCCCTTATTTAAGGCGGTGATAGACTCCAGATCCAGATGGTTTGTCGGCTCATCTAAAATAAGGAAGTTGCCGCCCTGCAACATCATTCTTGCGAGCATACATCTGACCTTTTCGCCGCCGGAAAGCACTGCGGCTTTTTTGAGAGCTTCCTCTTTAGAAAACAACATTCTACCCAGCCAACCCCTGAGATATTCCTCGTAATGGTCCTTCGAAAATTGGTCGAGCCATTGCACAAGCGTCAAATCCACACCGTCAAAAAAATTGTCGTAATTCTGCGGCAAATATGTGGGTATAATAGTCTGCCCCCATTTAACTTTTCCGCTGTCGGGTGTTTCGAGCCCCATAATGCAATCGAAAAGCATGGAAACGTTTTGACCGTTACTGCACACAAACCCCACTTTGTCGTCTCTTTTGAGTCTAAAAGACACATTCTCAAAGAAACCTTTTTTTGTTAGCCCTTCGACTTCGAGAATCTCGTTACCTATTTCCCTTTCGAACTTAAACTCTATAAACGGATAACGGCGGCTCGACGGCTGAATATCTTCGAGCTTAAGCTTTTCGAGTTCTTTTTTGCGGCTGGTCGCCTGTCTGGACTTGCTCGCATTTGCGGCGAACCTTGCAATAAACTCTTGAAGTTCTTTTGCTCTCGCTTCGATTTTTTTGTTTTGTTCCTTACTCTGCTTAAGCAAAAGTTGTGAAGATTCATACCAAAAGTCGTAGTTACCTACGAATATTCTGATCTTTTTAAAGTCGACGTCGCAAATGTGCGTACATACCCTGTTTAGGAAATGGCGGTTATGGGACACAATGATAATTATACTGTCCTCCATTGCCATAATATAATCTTCGAGCCACCTTACGCTTAAAACGTCAAGGTTGTTGGTAGGTTCATCCAAAATAAGAATGTCGGGTTTTCCGAACAGACTCTGCGCAAGCAAAACTTTTACCTTAATTTTGGGATCGACGTCAGCCATAAGCGAATAGAACAAATCGCTGTCTATTTTTAGCTGATTGAGAAGCGTTTCTGCGTCCGATTCGGCTTCGTAGCCGCCCATTTCGGCAAACTCGCCCTCGAGCTCCGCTGCCCTTACGCCGTCCTCATCAGAAAAATCTTCTTTAGAATACAAAGCCTCACGTTCGGCTTTTATTTCCATAAGCTTTTTATGGCCCCACATAACTGTTTCGAGCACCGTGTAATCGTCGTAGGCATTCTGATTTTGCATAAGAATGCTCATACGTTCGTTTTTATCAACGACGACCTCCCCTTTATTCGGTTCCAATTCCCCGGACAAAATTTTCAAAAAAGTGGATTTGCCCGCTCCGTTAGCGCCTATAATACCGTAGCAATTCCCCTTGGTAAACTTTAAATTAACGTGATCGAACAACACCCTGCTGCCGAACTGAAGACTGACGTCGTTTACTGCAATCATCTTTTTTCTCCAAAAACAAAAAATATGGCGGAACCAATCGATTCCGCCGTTTTAATACTACTGTTACTCTGCCTTAAAAGGTAACAAAGCCATATATCTTGCGCGTTTGATAGCCGTAGTAAGAGCTCTCTGATGCATTGCGCAAACGCCGGAAGTGCGGCGAGGAATGATCTTACCTTTCTCGGTAATATAACGACGAAGCTTCGAAACGTCCTTATAGTCGATGTCCGCAGCCTTGTCTACACAAAACTGGCAAACCTTCTTTTTAGGAGCTCGCTTTGCCTTTTTCATTTTATCGTCGCCATCAACGACTTTATTCATTTTCTTTTCCATAATTTACTCCTTTAAAACGGCAACTCGGAATCTTCTACCGGCTCGAGTTCCATACCCGAGGACTTTGCGCCGGAACTGCGAACGGATGTTGCCTGTCCGTCCGAACTCTTAGGCGAGAGAAACTCTACGTCGTCAGCGACAATCTCGGTTGCAGTTCTCTTTACGCCGTCTTTTTCGTACGTGCGAGTCTGTATCGAACCTGAAACGGCTACCTTGCTACCCTTGGTAAGATACTTACCGCAATTGTCCGCAAGTCCTCTCCAAGTAACGATATTTATAAAATCCGCCTCTCTTTCGCCGTTGCTGTTAGCATAGTTGCGATTAACCGCTATGCTAAACCTACAAAACGCCACGCCGTTAGCGGTAGACGAATGTTCGGGTTCTCTGGTGAGATTGCCTACCAACACACACTTATTCATATTAAAGTCTCCTCTGCAGTTATACTAATCTTTTGCAACTATCATGAATCTCAATACTTCGTCCTTAGCTATACGCATCTGACGTTCGATTTCGAGCGGAAGATCAGCGTTAGCCGTAAACTCGGTAAGTACATAATAGCCTTCGCTCTTGAAATTGATGGGATAAGCGAGTTTCTTTACGCCCCACTTGGTAGTGGTAACTTCGCCGCCTGCATTAGTAACGATAGCTTCGTACTTAGCTATCTGCGCTTCCTTTGCCGCCTCGTCAAGATTGTTAGCCAGAATATACAGAACTTCGTATTTTTTCATATATTCTACACCTCCTTTTGGTCTTGTGATCCCTCATAAAATTGAGGAATAAGGATTGCTATACAACTATAGCTATACGAGTATAACACATTATTGCTTATTTAGCAAGCGTTTTTGCGTGATTAAGTTTATTTTTTGCTGCAAGAAATGTCACCGCAGAATGCGCCGCAACGTTTCCTTCGCCGACCGCCTTCGCTATCTGATAAGGAGTGCCTACGCAGTCCCCTGCCGCAAAACAGCCTTTAAGCGAGGTTTCCTGACTGCGATCGGTAACTACGTGTCCGTCTTCCGACACGACGCCTTTAATCAAATCGGACGCCGCCATACAATTTTTAAGCACAAACACACCGTCTACCGGGATAACGTCGCCGTTTCTGTTTCGAATCGAATTCACTTTTACGTCCCCGCATATCTCGACCGGCGGCAAATCGCCTTTGTACAGTCTGCATACGTACGTTTTTTCGGCAAGCGAACTTAAAAACTCTACTTCGTGTTCGAATTTTTCGCTCTCGGCAACGATTGCCAACGTCTTACCTTTATACAAAAAACCGTCGCACGTTGCGCAATAGCTTACGCCTTTGCCTAAAAATTCGGCTTCACCGTTAATATGTTTTATACTTTCGGTTCCTCCTGCATATATTACGGCGCATGCCTCGATTATTTCGTCGCCGCTAAGTAGCATAAATTTTCCGTCGATAAAAAAAACATTGTTGATTCGTTTGCAAGTAACCGAAATTCCGCAATCGTTTAACTGTTTTTTTAACATACCGACAAATTCTTTACCGCTTACCGAACCTACGCCCGGATAATTTGCGATTCGTTCGGATTTCAAAATTTTTTCTGATAACTCGTCCGAACCGAACAGCACAAAATTCTTACTCAAATTCTTTAATGTCAACGCCGCCGAAATGCCTGCCGGACCGGCGCCGATTATTGCTACGTCATACATTACAATTACCCCCTCGTCACTTTTCCGTTTTCCACCATAAATTTGGCATAGTTACCGATTGCCTTAGTCAAATTGTCGTCAATATGCGTACACGTTATAATGGTTTGATAATCTTTTATTTTATTCAGAAGGCGTATTTGTCGATCTAAGTCCAGTTCGCTCAGCACGTCGTCAAGCAGCAAGACCGGATATTCTTCTTTCTCTCCTGCAATAAGATCTATTTCCGCCAATTTAACGGCAAGCGCAGCCGTGCGCTGCTGTCCTTGCGAACCGAATGCTCTTATATCCGTATCCCCGACGCAAAAGGCTATATCGTCTTTGTGCGGTCCGCTTCTGGTGTATCCCATAAGTTTATCTTTTTCTCGATCTTTAAGCAAATGCTCCTTAAACGACAAGGCGATTTCCTCAACGGTTTCTCCGCTTTCCGATTCGTAACCTAATTTTAGCGACTCTCCTCCGTCAGTCAGATAAGAATGATTGTGCGCCGCTTTTTCTCCGAGTCTTTGCACAAATCCTCGTCTCGTCTTAATTATTTTACTGCCTAGGCCCACTAGTTGCATATCCCACACATCCAGCACGTCATCGGTTGCTCCGTTTTTAAGCAGCTTGTTTCGCTGAGAAAGCGTTTTGTTATAGCTCGACAATAAGTAAAAATATGCTTTTGACATCTGACATAACGATATGTCCATAAAACGTCGCCTATCGCTCGGTCCGTCTTTTACTATTTTCATTTCGTCCGGCGAAAAAAATACTGTGGTCACCACGCCCATCAATTCGCCGATACGGGTTATGGGCAATCCGTTTACAGCCACTCTTTTGTTCGCAGACTTGTCCAGAGTCATCTCTACTCTGTCCGCAGAAAATCGCTTCTTTACAAAAACTTTTACATACGCCCTGTCGCTGTCGAAGTTAATCAGTTCTCTGTCTCTCGGAGTTCTAGCGCTTCTTCCGACCGAACATAAATAAATCGCTTCCATCAGATTAGTCTTGCCTTGTGCGTTTTTCCCCACCAAAAAATTTGTCTTGTTCTCGAAAGACACTTTTTCTTTGATATAGTTTCTGTAATTTTGCACAAAAACTTCGGATACAAACATCTATTTTCTCTCCGTCAAATCCACGCACACGCTAAGAGCATAATCGTCGACAGTCTCGGTTTTACACTCGCCGTCCTCTCCGCACTTAAACTTTGCCTCTATTTTGGTCCATTCTTTAATAAAAAACTCATCCCTGTCAACGGCCGACAGATATTCACAATACTTTATTTTGCTCAACACTCGCTTTGCCACACGCTCATCGCTGCCGACGTATTTTTGAATATCGATACCTATCGGATAGTCGCTGATTGCCACCGCAACGTAATCATAGCTGTGCGAGAGCGAAAACCGAATTCCGCTCGCAATCCATTTGCCGCCCTCAAAACTGAAATCAACGACAGGAACGTCGAAACCTTGCCGTGCGAGTGCATATTCAAGCAGTTTCCAAACGCAATACTTCTGTTTTTTATGCAATTCGTTCTTGCATTTTTCTATCGCATCCTTTCTTTTTTCGCAAAAAACAGGCTGATTGCTATCCCACAACCTCGCAACATACACTTTTGCCGTCGGCAAAAATTCTTCAATGAAAATCGGCTGAAAGCGTGACATAAAAACGGAAGTACCCTCCACTGAAAGGATACTCCCATTGTAATGCATTTATGAAATTTTGTCAACTTAATATGGCGCCGTCGTTACCGTTCCCACAACCGTCTGCATAGCATAAGCAGGCTTAGTCAATCTTCCAATTTCATGCGCCTTATCTCGTCCAAGACCTTCTTCGTCGTAACTTCTCTTAACCCTACGTCGGCACATATCTGCGCCGCATCGCCGCCCGGCTTTAATGCTACCAACTTCTCGCACGAGATGTTTTCTATATCTTCGATATAATCTTCGTCGCTTATGGCGGCAAAAAAAAGATTATATGCGCTGCATCCCAACGCCTGCGCCAACATTGTTACTTTATTCTCGAATTCGTCGCACTTCTGCGCATAAAAGTCCATCACGTATTGCATTTTCGACGTATCTTCCAATAATTTGTCTTTGCCGAAAATCAACGCCTCCGTCACTTTTTCGTCTCCGTCGAACATTAACAGAAAATACATGGGGAATCTTGCCTTTGGCGTCGTAAACTCGCAAAGCAAATCGTATGCGTTTTTCAACAATTCTTCTTTTTCCATAGTACTCCCGTCGTTAAATCGATATTTTACTATAGTATAGCCCATATAAAAATTTACGTCAACGATTTTTGCCTTGTTTTATTGTTTTGCTATTTAAACCGTCTGCGGTTTTGACTTTTAACGACGTATTATTTAAGTGGTTTAATTATATCAAAATTTAACCGAAAACATTTTGCCGTTTGACGATATTTCATGTATCGTCTTAAACCGCTAACTCAAAACCTTTAAACGTAAAAACGCTTTCCCCTTTCTCGACGTTAGGTAAAAGCGTTTTGTACTCAACGAATCATCGGCTAAATCGAACTTTAGCTGCGTTCGCTCTTTTCTCGGCGTCTATACGCAACTACTCTCTCCCCACCGACAAACGGTTGCTTAAGCTGAGGGTTTTGTTTTTCCACGTCTTCCGGTGACAATCCTATCGCTTTGGAAACGTCCCATATGGTTTCGTTTTTTCCAATAACATGCACCGAAAACGCACATGACGGACTTTGTATCGGGTCCCCCTCAGCAATAGAGGACAAGTATGTTGCGGAACATTTTTTGCTTACGAACACGTTTACGGATACGGTAGCTCTGGCGTCTATGTCGCTGCCTCTGCGAATTTTGCAAGATACGCTTTCCGCCTCGGCGGTGGCAGTCACTTCGTCGCCTTCGGTTACGTCCGCACGTTTTGTGAGCGAAAAAGGAATTTCGATATTTACCGAACTTTCCGAAGAAGTTTCGTTGCTAAAATAAACGGCTGTAAGTCTTACCATTCCTTCTATTACCGCTTTGCCGTCAAGCGCATACCCGCCGGTAACGATTACTTCGAATCCGGGCGTGGAAATAATGTTGTCCGCAAGCGGCATTCCTGCGCTTAAAGAAACTGTTCCCTCCACTTCGTCGCTGAAAACAAAACAATTCTTAAGTACCGAATATTCGGTAGTTTCCTCTCCTTTAATCAATTCGTTACTAAGGGAAAAGGCGTCTACTACGGGCGAAAAACTGTTGGACTGCGAAACGAATCCGCAAATCGCCACGTCCACGTCATAGCCTTCCGCATCTGAGCTGACCTCCGTATTTTCCACAAAAACGTTGCAGCATGCCATAAAGTCCTCTTTACTGCCGTTAGCCTCGATTTCTACCGAAAAAGGAGTAACGACAGATAGTCTTTCGGCATCAGTCATATAGTCCGTAATCACATCTCCGCTTACTGTAACCATGCCGTCGCCGGCAACGCAAGAGGAAATAACGGCACGATTTTCGGCGTACCTTACGTCCGGTGGCATTTTTACGTTAACCTTAGCGCCTGCCGTAAAATGGCAAACGCAAGTAGTAAAATCGTAATCCTTTCGATGCGTATACAATCCGTCTCCGCCATACGAAAGATATTTGATACGCTTCGCAGTAAAGGCAAGCAAAAATATTTCCACAACGGACGAAAGCTTCATTTCGGCTTCCGCTAAACTGGTAATATCGGTATCGATAACCTTACTGAAAAGGCAAACGTTCCCGCCGCTTATTCCGTCATCGTTTATTTTGTCGGCAAAAGACGCCGTGTACTCGAGGTAACAAAGCGAATTATCTGCACTAAGATAAGTAATGCGAAAATCGACCTTTCCTTTTATTCTCGCTTCGCCCGAAAACACTTCGGTTGCGGATACTGTAGAAACTGCGGAAATACCGAGAACCTTATTTATCTCTTCGCCATGCGGCGGTACTAACTTTGCCTCCACTACGAGCTGCGTAGAGCTCTTTTGTAATCCGTCAAGTGCGGCAACCTCATAAACGGGTTCGAATGCCATAGGTAATCCTCCAAATAAATAGTTTGTAACGCTATATTATATCGTGAGGCGTCGCATAATATGACACAATTATTTTTTCTCTGACAAAATCACGTTGCCGCATATAATATCGCTGTACGAACACGACAATCGAGTCACGTTTTTTTCGCCGCTTACCTTTAAAGTAAACAAAGACGGCAAAATATCTTCTATTTCGCCGCAGTATTTTATAATCCTTTTTCTTCCCTTGTTTATTCGAATCAGCAACATTTTGCCTTTCAACGCAGATATCGAATCTTTTACTTCTACTATGCCAACGGGTTTCTTCATAAAAATCCTCCGCATAGATTATTTCCGTTAAATAAATATTTTAACCTATCCGCATTGCGTATATCGCCCTTGCCATCTTTATTCTTTTTATATAATCTCTTGTCTCCTTATACGCTATGCGATTTCCCCATTCTCTGATTTTACCTTCACCCGCATTATAAGCTGCAAACACTTTATCGCCCTCAAAAGACTTACTTAGATAAGAAATATAGTAAACGCCTAACATAATATTATAGTCGGGAGAAACAAGCATACTTTCGTTATATTCGACGTTAAGCTCCTGCGCAAGCCAAGCCGCCGTAGCCGGCATTATCTGCATAAGCCCCAGCGCCCCGGCGCTGCTTTTCGCATCTGCGTCAAACTTGCTTTCGGTATGAATAACAGCAAATATGACCGAACGCTCCACGCCGAACATTTTGCCGTATTTTGTCACAGAATCGCTATATCGTATCGGAAAAACCATTACAATCAGCGAAATCGAGGCTATCAAAAAGCAACACAAGACGATTAAATTGTTTTTAAACGTAGCTATGCCACCACTCCTCTACCGCCGCTCTGATTTTTGTCAAGTCTCCGTCGTTTACAAAAACAAAATCGGACGAAGTCAACATCTTTTGATCCGACCATTGCGCCGAAATCATACTCTGAGCCGTTTGCATAGAAATATTATCCCGTAAAACAAGTCTGTTTATACGCTTTAACGGCAGAGCATAAACGGAAACCACCACATCGTAATTCTTTAAGTCGAACGGTAACGGCATAACGGTAACGCTTACACCGTCGCTTTCGGCTACCAAAGCGGCAATGCGCTTTTTTATAAGCGGATGAGTAATTCCGTTAAGTTTTTCGAGCATGGTTTTGTCTGAAAAAACAAGTTCTCTCAGTTTTCGTCTGTCCACGGCTCCGTCAACGACGCATGTCGGGAATGCCTTAATCAGCTTTTTTTCCCCGGCGGTGCCGTGCGCAACCACCTCTCTCGCCACTACGTCCGCATCGATTATGTATGCGCCGAGTTCGCTCATTATGCCGCTTACGACGCTTTTACCGCTTGCAATGCCGCCTATCAGCGCTATTTTTTTGTAACTATTTGCAGTCATACCAGGTTTTTCCGTATCCTATCGAAGCCGTAAGCGGAACTTTTAATTTCGCTGCGCCTTCCATTTCTTCTGTTAAAATTTTAATAACTTCGTCAGTTTCTTTTTCGTCCGCTTCCACAATGAGTTCGTCATGTATTTGAAGTATAAGTTTAGAATTAGTCTTTTCCAATCTTTTGGCAACGTTTATCATCGCTATTTTTATAATGTCGGCGGCAGTTCCCTGTAACGGCATATTCATAGCAACCCTTTCGCCGAACTGCCTTTGCATGTATATTGACGAATTTAGTTGCGGAATATATCTTCTTCGTCCGAAAATTGTGCATGCGTATCCGCTTTCTTTTGCAAAAGCTATCGATTTCTCGAGGTATTCCTTTACAGCCGGGAACGTCTCAAAGTATTTTGTTATAAACTCTCTTGCCTGTGACGGTTTGATGCCTAAATCTTTTGCCAATCCGTAATCGCTTATACCGTATATTATTCCGAAGTTTACTATCTTCGCCGTTCTTCGCATAGCCGGAGTAACGTCCTCTATGTTTACTCCAAACACTTGCGCCGCAGTTGCCGAATGAATATCGTAACCGTTGATATAAGCGTCAACCATGTTTTTGTCTTCGGACAGATGCGCCATAACCCTAAGCTCTATTTGCGAATAATCGGCGCTTACAAAGGTTTTCCTCTCTCTTGCTACGAAAATTTTTCGCAACTTTCTCCCCTCGTCGTCCCTAACCGGTATATTTTGAAGGTTCGGTTCTACGCTGGATAACCTTCCCGTCGTGGTAAGCATTTGCTTAAATTCGGTATGAACAACTCCGTCCTTGCTCAAAAGCGGCTTCATTCCGTCGAGATAAACGCTTTTTAACTTGGAAATTGCTCTATACTTAAGCACAAGAGCTACTATTTCGTATTCATTCCGCAACGGCTCCAAAATTTCCGCTCCCGTAGAACGACTTTTTGACTTTTGCGGATAGGGCACGCCTAAATCCGTAAATAATACTTCGGCAAGCTGCTTAGGCGAATTAATATTAAAAGTCTTACCTGCTATGGCGTAAATCTGTTCAGTAAGTTCCGCAGTTTCTACACCGTATCCTGCCGATAACTCGTCAAGCTTCTTTATGTCAACCTTTACACCCTCTCGTTCCATGTCCGAAAGAACGGCAACTAAAGGAAGTTCGACGTCGTAATATAATTTTTCCATACCAAGACTTTTGAGTTTTTCGCTTTGTATATTGTATATTCGTTTCAAGCAAGCAGCCGTATTGCCGCTTAAATCGTAATCTTTAATAAGAGCCTTGGTCGATGAGTAGTCCATACTCATATCTATAAGATATTGCGCTAACGCAACGTCGAAAAAATGACGTAACGTTACGTTGTATTTGCGTAATCTATACATTAGCGACTTTCCGTCGGCAACAATTTTTAACGTGTTTTCGTCTTCGCACAGCTCTTTTATTCGCTCTATTACAACAGCTTCCGCTTCGCCGTCGCTCAGTAAATCCCGTCTTATTTTATATATTTTACTCCCTGCGCAAACCTCGTCATCGCTCCAGTCAAATCCAATCACATCCGTTTCGTCATCGTTTTCGACAACCTCTTTTCCTAAGTCTTCAAGCTCTGCAGTACCGTTAGACCTGAATAAATCTGCTTTTGCCGAAAGCGTCTTAAAATCCAGCAAAACGAACATATCTTTGACGTTTTGAGCGAACGGGAAAATAAACGGGCAATCCTTTACTTGCGGCAGATCAGGCACGTGCGTACATATCGTAGCTAAGCGGCGAGAGTCGTAACAACTTTGTTTCCCGTCAATAAGTTTTCTTTTCAGGCTGCCGGATATTTCGTCTATATGTGCATAAATCTCGTCTACGTTACCGTATTTTTCGATAAGCATCACAGCGCTTTTATCGCCTACGCCGGGCACTCCTCGTATGTTATCCGAGGTGTCTCCGGCGAGAGCTTTATATTCTATAACGCCGGACGGCGTAAGTCCCATAGCCGACTTGAGCGTTTCTTCTGTCATCTCGTCAAGTTCGGAAATCCCCTTTTTTGTAAACAAAACCGTGGTGTCGTCATCTATCAGCTGAAAACTGTCTCTATCTCCCGTAACGACGTAAGTAGGCATTTCCGCCGCTTTCGCCATTGTGCCGATAATATCGTCGGCTTCGTAACCTTCCTTTTCTATAACCGCAATTTTCATTGCACGAAGTAAATCTTTCAACACGGGAACTTGCACCGCAAGATCCTCAGGCATAGGTTTTCTCGTGGCTTTATAATAATCGAATTCCTTATGTCTGAACGTAGGCGCTCGCAAATCAAAAGCAACAGCCATATGCGTAGGGTTGTATTCTCTTAGCTTTAACAACATCTTTACAAAACCGTAAATAGCCTGAGTAGGCTTGCCGTTTTTGCCGGTAAGCGGCGGTAAAGCGTAAAATGCCCTATTTATAAGGCTGTTACCGTCAATTATAATAAAATTTCCCATACTCGCTCCTTTTTCGGCGGTTTCGCCGTGCCAACGCATATAGTGTAGCATATTTGCAAAATTTTATCAATTACTTTATTCATAGCCGTGCAAAATACTTGTCAAAATGCAAAATTTATGTTATATTATTACCGCTATGCCGCCGTGGTGGAATTGGCAGACGCGCCGGACTCAAAATCCGGTGGTAGTGATACCGTGTCGGTTCGACTCCGACCGGCGGCACCAAAAAAAGAACGCAAGTTATTTATTGCGTTCTTTTTCTTTTGCCCGTTTTCCGCAAATTCTTTTTGATTTTATCTGCCTCTTCCACCACCCTTGTGGCGGAATACTCGCTTTCGCTCGTGGCGTTCGCTCTCTTCGTTCGCTCGGCTAAGTGGCTACGCACTCGGACTCAAAATCCGGTGGTAGTGATACCGTGTCGGTTCGACTCCGACCGGCGGCACCAAAAAAAGAACGCAAGTTATTTATTGCGTTCTTTTTCTTTTGCCCGTTTTCCGCAAATTCTTTTTGATTTTATCTGCCTCTTCCACCACCCTTGTGGCGGAATACTCGCTTTCGCTCGTGGCGTTCGCTCTCTTCGTTCGCTCGGCTAAGTGGCTACGCACTCGGACTCAAAATCCGGTGGTAGTGATACCGTGTCGGTTCGACTCCGACCGGCGGCACCAAAAAAACTTAATCGTTTTCGATTTAGCTTTTGTTTAATAGTCTTCTCCCCACGCATCAAGCCATTTAGTATAAACTTCTCTATAATCAATTTTTTCTCTTGTGAATTTAATATCAATACATCTTGTATCTTGGCATTTTTCCAATAACAAGAGAGCTTCCCGAGAGATTTCAACTCCTCGTGCGTTTGTGTTTACTTTTGGCAATTTAATGTATCTATCTCTGCCAATTTGATTTAGAACCCCAATTTGTGATTCTTTTGAAAAAAGCAAGAGTTTGCCATTATCATTCCAATGGATTTTAGCCATTAACATATCGCAATACGGAATATAAGTATTTTTAAATTGCAAAGCTTTTTGTGCATCAACAGTCCAAATCAACTTTGCGGAAGACCATCTATCACTGCTTATTGTCATCGTTTTTATGGATAATGGTGTATTTTTAACTATAACATCTACTTCTGGAGCCGTTATTGAAATATCTGGGTCAACTATATCAATTCCAAATTTATACATAAGTAATGCAATAAGTATTCTTTCTCTAACTGAACCTATTTCCATACCAATTTTCCCATTTCTAGAGCTTTCCAATTCTGCTAATTGAAATAGGCGTGGCAATTTATTTTTTACTCTTTTAATAATAAGAGCATCGTCAAACAATTTATCATAAACACTACTCATTTTTTAATCCTTTTCATCTAAAATATTCTTTAACGTTTGAGCCATATGCCAAGCAAAAACCGGGGCTACCGCATTGCCGATTTGTCGATAAGCATCTGTTGTAGATTGTACAAAAACAAAATCGTCAGGGAAAGATTGTATTCTAGCTGCTTCGCGAGCAGATAATCTTCGCGGCAATGAATAATGAAATTCAATATTACCATGATGTTCTGCTCGCATGGTTGGAGCAGGTTTATTTGCTTTTGTTATAGTATTGCCTTGTTTTCCTGGGCAGTACTTTGCTTTTGAATAACCATAATTAGGTAACGATTTATGTTTTTCTTCATCTTCTAAATCATGTATAGCATCTTGGATTGTAACCCAAGGAAGCAAATTTTTATCTGTTGCAGAATGGGTTGCTTTTGGCCATTCGATATCTTTAGATATATCATTACGCACCCCAATTATAATAACCCTTTCTCTCGTTTGTGGAACTCCATAATCTGCGGCATTAAATAGTTTAAAATCAACATTATACCCCAATTTTGAAAAATCTTCAATAATTGTTTTAATGGCTAATCCGTTTCTCCAAGAAATTAAGCCTTTCACGTTTTCAGCAAGAAAAACTTTTGGCTTAAGAATTTCTATAACTTTTGCCATACTTTGATATAATTTCCCTCTTTCAACAGAAAAACCTTCTCTTTTACCCGCCAAACTAAAATCTTGGCATGGGAATCCACCAATGACGACGTCGACATGCTGTGATGGTCTGGGAATATCTTCCATAAAACTTAGTTGATTATCGTGCGTCCCATTAAGAACTTTAGTTATATCTCCACACACAACATCTAAATCTTTGAAATTCAACCTTTGCGTTTTTGTGGCTTTCTCATTTATATCATTTGCCCATATAATCTTAAAAGGATTTTTGTCATAATATTTGCCAAGATATGAAAATCCTCCTTCGATTCCTAAGTCAAGTCCGCCACAACCTGAAAAAAGTGAAACGACTTTGTAATCCGACATCAAAAATCTCCTTCAGAATACTATTATATACAGATCTATTATAACATAAAAAACAATATTTTGTATCGATTTTTAGAATCGTTTTATAATTTAATTTATATTTTGGAATCGTTGCGTGTTCTTGGTATCGATTATATGCTATTTTTTGTTCCTTACATAAAAATAAGTAAATAAAAAGTTCGCTTAGACAAATCTCCGCTTTAGCCTAAACACATAAAATTGCGCAGAAATCGTCGCAAAATACGTCAATGCGTTTTATCCCAAAAATATTATGCTTTATTCCCGTACATTTGTTTTAATCTTGCCTTCATTAATTTTATAGCTTCTTGCGGGCAGGTTGCGTTTTCGGTTACCTCTTCCATCGGGCAAATCCCTGTGTTTGTGTGATTACGTATATTGTCTGCGACTTCGTCACTGTCGAACTCGATGCCGTAACGCTCAAGCACTTCTATTGCCGGCTTACTTATAACATACGCCGAAACATGCTTTATCTTAAGCGCTACATACAAATACGCTGCGCCTCTGCCTATCACTCTATCCGCAGCTTCGCCACAAGAAACGTCAACGCCGTTATCGAATAAAATCATCAGCGGCTTTACTCCTCTATGCTCGCTGTAGTATACTGTATCGTCTTTAAAAACAACAGACGTATAATCTTTTAGCAAACTTTTTGCTTTAACAATATCCATACTAATTCTCCTCCATGTCGGTATTCTTCTCAATCTACATACCATAACCGATACACGCTTGCAACGGCAAAACCATAGATTTAAGCCTATGTATCCAAACAAACTCATCAAAGAATTTCGGTTTTAAACTTTAAAAATATATCTTATCGAGTAACCGCTTATCGAACCAATTTTTGTCTGTGCATCACTCCTGTATACTATTTTTCTCGCCTTCTATTTATTTTACAACTTCGTCTCATTTGTTTTAATCGGTCTGCTATAGTATATCATACCAAATCAATATTTCGCAAAGAAATTATTTTTGCAAAAGCAAAATTTTCAGCATTTTTACTTGATTTTTTGTACAATATATGGTAGAATACTCAAGCGTCAAAAACGCAAACTATATTTAGCCGTGGAGAGATGGTTGAGCGGCTGAAGGCACTCGCTTGGAAAGCGGGCATACGTGAATAAGCGTATCGGGGGTTCGAATCCCCCTCTCTCCGCCACAGGGAGTCGCATTTGAACACGCGGCTCTTTTACTTTTGTCTGAAAGGTGTTGCAGGTATCATTTTTCAAACAAAACAATATCAAATAAAGCGTTCAGACCATTATCTGACGCAGAAAAGAGATACTCACGGCAACTTTATAAAATAACTCAATAAAACTCCGATTTAAGGCGATAGAACGTTAATTCTACCGCCTTTTTCTATGCCATTCATAAGTTTAACCGTCCGATTTTTCGTCTTTCGTCGTCACGTTGTAGCACAGTGAAAATCGAAAGTCAACGGCAAAAAATTCTTGCTATGACTTTTTAGTATGATTTATATCCACGCAACAATTTTGGTGCTTTTTCGTTGACTTCCGTGTAACCGAGTGCAAAGTAAAAAACATTTATCTTTTCCCGATGCTAACCCGTTTTTGCCGAAAGGCGAAAATGAATCGGAGGTATCCAGGAAATGAAAAGAAAAATCTTAGATTTCAGCATTATGAAAGAAGAAATCTCACAAAACAATGTGCTTGAAATGGCAGAACTTATTACCTTTATGGAATTACGATTTCAGATAGGTTACTTAGGAAGCCGTGCGCAGAAAATGTATGCCGACCTGTATGGCGATATCAAGCACAAGAATGAATTAGGCTATATACTCAGCGATTCTTACGATTTAGTTCAAGAAGGGGCATTGTATCTTTGCGAACATTACGGAGAGTATTTGAACGACGTTATAGATTACAGCAAAAAGGCAAACCGATTACTATCGAGATTGCCTGTATTCGTAAAATGATAAAGTTGATAAACCGCAAAACAAGTGATTATTACCGTACTGTCAGTCTTGACGCTTTAACGCCCGTAAGCGAACCGTCATACGAAATAAAAGAAGAAGTTACGCAAGACTACACTTTATACGAGAAAATCGTTTCAAGCCTGAATTTGAGCCAAAATATGCGTATTGCTTTGGAATGCCGCCAAAACGGCTTAAGCTATCCCGAAATCGGCAGAGTTCTTTCTCGCGCACAAGCTACGGTTTACGAATACTTTATCAAAATGCGGCAAAGATATATGGCGATTTACTCATAAGATTTGTAGCACATAATTTTCAAGCCATAGGCAAACGCTTATGGTTTTTAATATGTGCTATAATTTTATTTAATTTTCCATTCAAAGCAATATACGCCTTGCTTTGACTTTTCGGTTCCGTAAAGTGTAAAAAAACACTCATTTCCAACAGCAAGTCTTATGCAAGATTTGAAAATGTCAAACATATCGGAATTTTTATCGATGACTTCATTCATTATTTTGAATTCAACCGAGTTTTCTCCATTCTTTATTTTATTTGCAACTATTCTCCGTAAGTCTGCTTTCTTTGTTACGACAAGTCCGTTTTTATAAAAATAATTGTCGTCATACGCCTTACAGGAAGGTAAATTCTTATCTATACTGTGGTCGATTGCTATATCCGTATCGGTAAGATTGAAATAGTCGTGCCGTATAATATTTTTTTCGGATAGATTAATATCCCATGTTAAATCGACGTAATAAGGTTTTTCGTCGATTTTTACCATATTCCAAGCGTGAAAAATTTCGGGGCTTACAATACCACCGCTTAACTCATCCGTCGCTTTACCTTTAATGACAACACATTTTATATCCAAAGCGTTAAGCAAAAATTTTAATGTTTTTGAAATTCCTTCGCAAACGGCTGTTTTGTAAAACAGAACCCCCAAAATCGTATTACTTCGAGCGTGAAACTTTAATAAATTGTCTTTTGCAACGTCATCATATAAAACGTTTCTCGCTAAAATATCGTGCAGGCTTAATTCTTTTTCGAATTCCGTTTTGCCCGCAACTTTCGATAATATTTTATTGCATACTTTCTTTACTTTTTCAGTTAAAATTAGTGTATCGGCTTGATTGTAAATATACTTTAATATTATCGTCTGACTAAATAAATCAGATTGAAACCCATAACGAAAATCGACGTAAAACAAATGCGGATTATCTAAGTTTATAGCCGACATCAATTTCGGGATATCCGTTTCGACAAAACCGTTTATCGTTACGGATGGCTCGTAATTTTGCATTGCGGCATAAATTTTTTTATACGCTTTTTTCTCTCGATTGTTTAGTTTTGAATAATAATATCTGTCATATATCATAGTGCTAAATTTAACAGTTCGATACGCTATGGATTATATAAAGTTTCCTATTGGTATTCTCACTCGTCGTTTCATTTATTCCGCGTTTTTTACCAATCCGTTTCGTCATTAAAATCATTGTCGTCGATAATATATTCTGTTGCTTTCTTATCATTGTTTGATATATCAAAAGAGTCTACGTTTTTTTGCGACATATCGTATGATATTTTAGGTATATTATCGAGTGTAAATAAACTTACATTCAAAGAAATAGTCTGCAAAAATGTTCTCGCCTTATCTTTGAACAAAACAGTAAGATATTTTTCTCTTTGCTCAATTTTTATATCCGTAAGGACGCCTGCACCATACATATTATGCCACAATATAGTTCCAATTTTAATGTCATTATTTGATATTGTGTTACGAACGCTCTGTTTGATAGGCTGTTTATAAACAATAATGTTGATTTCTATTCCCCAATTAAAAAAATTGGTAAATTCATGGAAATCCCTTCCCAAAACCGAAGTTACAACTATTGCGTATAATCTTCCTTTTTTTATCTCAGAACTGATTTCTTTGCTGATTTCCTTAGAAATATATCCTAAGACCTCTTTACGAACAGTTAAAACCTTAAGCGCATACGGATCAAATTTGTTATGCAAATCAGGCTCTACCAGTAATCTTGTTCCGACTTTTAATTCATCCGAGTTGACCAATTTTTCTATCAACTGTTGACGTCCGTCGTAAGTTACCCCGACAACTCTCGTTGAATATGAATTGTATTGCACAAATAATTCAAAACAACTATCTACTAAATTTGCTGAAAAGCCGTAATCATGTTCGAGTTTTTTTTGCCAACGGGCTTTATCAAAAGCAGTAAGTTGTTTATTGTCGCAAAACTCTTTACAAATCCCACAGTCAGCCATAACCCCTAAAATATTTATGACGGCTTTGGGTATATCGGGATATAAATCTTTCAAAATTGCCTTTAACCTTGAACCGTTATTTATGCATTCAGGAAATGCATTCATTATTTCACATAAATTTATTTCGTCCATATTATTTACGTTAGTATAAAGTTTGTTTACCGCACAATCATTTTCTATTTTTCATCATTACAGATGACTGTCTTAATTGCGGGGTTACCTCGACATTAATTTATAATTTGCTTCTTGCAACGCTTTCCAAAGGGAAGATTTCGTTATTTTTAATTTATCGTTCGGGATACATTCGAAAACGTCGGGATAACCGGGTTCGTTTTTCAGCATTTCGAGTCCGCTCGAATAACTGCCTTTGCCTTTAACGCTGTGCGGCATAGGTCCTGCAATAATAGCGGCGTATTTATCGCTGTATCTGAATTTGCGGAAATCTAAATTTTTGATTTTTTCGTAATCAGATGTTATATCGGCTTCAAAATTATACGTTTTTGCAAGAAATTTGATATACGCAACAAGCGAACTTTTTATATCGCCCATAAATTTAATCGTTTTCCCGTCGAGACATTTTAATTCTCCCGCTTTTTCGGTTTGCGTTTCGGCTTCGACCTGAGCAACGGGCGGAATTTCCGGCGTAAGTTCGGTTTCTTCATCGTCTTCGTCCCATTGGACGATTTCATTTGCCGAAATACCCGGACGAATATAGTTCGCAGGGTTTTGTGCGTAATCTATTATATCTTGAAAAGACTTTTTAATTTCTTGCGGAAAGCGCGCTTTGTCAAACGCTGCATATTCTTTTGTAAAAATACCGTTTATATGCGAGATTACCAAGTTTTTATCGTCTTTCGATACGTTTTCCGATAAGAAATTCATCCCATAATAGTTGCAAAGACTTGTAACCGCGCCAATCAATTTTGTCGTTTGAAGTTCTTTTTCGCGATATAAAATTTCATTGATACGGCTAAGTAGTGCTTGCGGATTGTCAATAAAATATAAAGGCGTTCTTCTTCCGTAAATAATGATTTCGTAGCGAATAAACCACGACGGCCTTTTTGTTTGTGCGGAAATTAAAATCGTATCTTTATATAACTGCATTATGTTGTTGGAATGAACGTAATCGTTCCAGTTCACATATTGCTGAATGAGATTATGACATATTTTCGAAAAAATCTTGCTTTGCGCGTCTTTCGACGACGTTCTGAACGAATCAAGTCCGTGCAACATCAATTCGTCGTAAATTTTGTCTACTGTCGATATGTCCGTTAAATTTTCAAGATCCGACGGCGTAATCATTTGTAAATTCCTCCTTTATTATTTCAAAAAGACTGTTGTGCGGATGTTTTTTTGCTTGTTTTTCGTGATTTCTTCGGCTTTTGTTCGGCAGCCAGTTTCAAAAAGCGACTATGGATAGCTTCCTTGTTCGCTATTATCTCTTGATCGGTAATTTCTGCTTTAGTCGATTTTAACGCACTTTTTAACTGCAAATATTGAAAATCGAATTCTTCGGATAATTCTTTTTTCAATTCGCTTATTAACTTGCAGATTTTTTCTTTGTGCGAATCGACGCAATAGCAATATTCGATTTTAAGATTTTGATAGCGGCATGCGAGGTCGTCCGCAATAACGCAGTCTTTTTGATGTTGTATTCGATTGATTTTTGTAAAATCGTCGTAACCGAGGCACTTATCCTTTTTGAATTTACGCGTTATCGCATACAAAAGTTCGATGTTTTTGTATTCAGTATATAAATCGCCCATACCGTGCAATAATGTCCACAGAGATAGCGTTACGTTTGCAAATCCGTCCTTTTTATCAAGCCCGAATTCGGTTAAGTTTTCGCAAAAACGGTCTAATCGATAATCGAAAAACGTGTACAAAAAGTAAACGGGAAGAATTTTCGGATTGTCGCTTTGAAGAGCAGAAAAGCGGTTTCTCGCCCTTTTATCGGCAAAGATTTCGGCTATCTCTGCTTTTATGGTTTCGTCGTTAATTTCGGATAAATAATCGCTTAAAAACCGGTCTTTATCGTCTGGAGCGTAATTGTTATTCAGCAAAACGGAAATGACGGGAGAATAAATTTCGTCATAGTAAAGCCCTTTCAGACATTGAATATAATCGTTGTCGCGACTTGGAATGTATCTTATATTATCCGTAACGATTTTTTGCGGAACGATTTTATAAAAATTATCGCAAATAAATTTATCGAACGAAATATCAGATGCATCGAGAGCGGTATATATTCTGCGCGTAAGTTTACCGTCGAAGAGGATTTTCCCTTGAACAAACATTGCATAAGCGGCAATAAGTTTATCTTCTTTCAACGATTCTGCTTTTATGCTTTTTTCGGTATCGCTTTCGTCGGCTATGCCGCTTAAAATAGACGATTGTAAGTCTTCTTCGTCGTCATCGTCGCCGTCCGAACCGAACTCGTCGATTGATTTCGAAAAAGACTTTAATATTTTATCGGCAATTTCGTCTTTTATTGGCGATAAAGGCTCGTAAGGCGATTTTTCTATAAGATTCGACGGAATGACGAGCGTGGTATCGCCTTGTAAAAACGTGATCGGTTTGTCGACGTAAAAAATATTGCTTACGTTGAAAAAAGATATTGGTTCGTCGATTTTTACAACGTATGAGTCTTTACATTCCGCAACCGTAACGTTTTTCATCGTGCCGTCATCGAAATATGCCTCAACGTTTAATTCCGAGGGTAAATAAACTTTAAGCACTACGGGAACGTCGTTCCCGTCGGTTTTGCAATGTTTTAATATCGTTTCGATCGAACATTCTCTCTTCCAAAAAAGCAGAAAGTTTTGACCGAGGTCTGAAAGAGTAAGGTCGTTTTCGTTTCTGTAAGACGAAGGCTCTATTTTATAATTTATTAAAAAGTTTTTCAGCGCACGCAGATTTGTATAATAATAAAACAATTCGAATTGCATATTCACCTCTCGATATCGAAACAATCTTCGTTTTCTTTTATAACGTTAAGAACGGGCAACGATTGGTTGTAAAGGCAAGAAAATTGAAACATCAATGTTTCTTTTGCTCTTGTAGCCGCAACGTAAAATTGGTTTTTATCGGCGGGCGACTGTAAAGTGTTTTTTTGACAATCCAAAAGATAAACGTCGTCAAATTCCATGCCTTTCGACGTTTTGTACGTTACGAGAAATACTCCCGTCTGGTTCAGATTATTCGCTCCGTCCATATTGCATTTTTTGCCGTATTTAAAGAAATACTTTGCGGGCGGAAGAATTTTATTCGTTACGGCGTTTTCTAAAAATACGTTTGCGGTATCGAACGTTGCCCCGTCGGGAACGATTACGCCTACTTGTCTGTTAAGCTGATACGCTTTGTCCGCTATATCATTAAAAAACTGCTGATTGAGCGCCCCGAAAACGACTTTCGGCTTACTCCCTTCGGGGCGATTTTTCGCAACGACGCGGAGAGAAAAATTATTGCACCCGAAATTATTATAGAATAACTTTGCGACGCGCTCGATTGCTGCGGTATTGCGAAAATTATCTATCAGATCATAAAACGAATCTTGTAAAGACAGCGTGCTTAAAATACGGTTGCAATCGACGCCCGCCTTTCTGATAAGCCGAGAAGAGCCGATGTCGGTTTCTTTACCGACTTCCTGCGCATCGTCAAACGTAACGATAACTCTGTCTGCAATCAATTTAAAAAATTCATATGCTTCGTTCGGCAAATCTTGTCCTTCGTCAACAAAAATATCGTCGTAACGTATATCTTTTTTGCCTTGATCGCTTAAACGATTGTAAGCGTTCATAAGTTTTCTCCATTGCGGCCAACCTGTAAAATCGTATCCGTATTGCTTGTTGATAACTTCGTTTATGGCATACGGATCGTCGTCATATTGATAATCGTCCGCATAATCTTCAAGTTTCTCTTCCATTTTTTTAGCCAACTGCCAACAAAAACTATGAACGGTATTGCTTGTTACGCTGCAACCTTTTATCATAGAACTGAGCGGTTTGGAATATGTAAGCAAAATTTGTTTTTTACCGCTGTTAAGCCCCATGCCGGACATTGCAAGCACGGTTTTTCCCGTTCCCGGACCGCCGACTATCGCAACGCTTTTATCCGCAGCCATTTTATCGACAATATGTTTTTGTAACGGACTTAATTTACTGTTATCCAATCGTTCCATATAATTTCCCTCACTGTTATAGTTCCATTCATAATTTTTTATCTAAAAATTGCCGTCGCCGCGGATTTCGGTTATGGGAGAGTCTAAATCGCCCTCGTTGCCGCAATGCGGACAAATAACATGCTTTGTTTTTCCGTCATAGCAAGAGAATTTCCCACACTTTCCGCACATAAAAAACGACGGATTACCGCAATACGGGCAACAGGGGTAATCTTTCCCTATGCCGAAACTTCCTTTAATAGCATTAGCATATCCTTTTTCACGCTTGTCCGCTCCTTCTTTTAACGGGAAAGCCCAAGCGGCTTCCCAATTTTTGCCATTGTTTGTATCAAAGCTTATGCCGAATAGTTTTTTTGTTTTTACACAGCGGCTCATAACCGCAATCATTTCTTTTGCCATGAATATAACTTTATAATTTAAGAGTTTATAAGTTCTTTTGCTAAATTAAAAAACGAATTTGAGTTGCTACTACTTTTAGTGTAAAATACTAAGTAAGGTATAGTGTTATTGAAAAAATCATTCTCATAAGTATTGGTATCGTTACTATTTGCATTATCGTTATCACAAATTGAAAATGATACCAAAATTTGCAAATACTCCCATGCTTTGGAGTTTGTAAAATTGTTAATTTTATTTATCAATTATGCTGATATATAATTTACAAACAATTCTAAAAGGCAATAATATTGTTTTTCTTTATTTTTTAGACAAGTCTTTATGGCGTTAAATGTTAATGGAAGATACTCTGTTAAAGCGTCGCTATTTTTATAAACAATATTTACCCTTTCGTTGTATATATTTCTTTTGTGGTTTTTAATATTATTTTTTATTTCATCAGCATTTTCATTTTGCCAATTTTCATTAAAAAGAATTAAAGACATTAGCATGTCTATGTTTTTACCAATTTCTTGTTTTAATCCTTCAATTCTTATTTCGTTTTTTCTTTTACTAATATAATTTGGAAGCGTTGAACACATCAAAAAAACAAGCGATGCTGACACCATTTAAATACACACATCTTTAAATAGTGATGTCAAATCATTTTGAAAACACGGAATTAAATAAAAGAACAATAAATATACACTACAAACGAACAAGATAGCAAAATTTGCAATTAGTATATATAAATTAATCTTTCTTTCAATTTTTTTAGCTGTAATTTTGTTATTCACTTTTTCCATATTATCCATTTTCCTTTAGTTTCGTATTTTGTATCTGTTTGAAGTTTGTTTTCAAATTTAAATTATTATTACTCCTGTGCTTAAATTATCGCCACGGATTGCAGCTAATTTGACTCAAAGCATTATGGCTTATTATAAACAATTCGCGATTTATACATTAATAATGCCCCCACGCTTAAATCGTCGCCACTGGGGAATTTTATATAAGATAACTATTTTATCTTTATAATCCCATCTAAACATTTCACCGAGGTAATAGACCGATAATTCCAATCAACCCCTTTTTCAATTTTTCCCCATTGTTTTTTTAGTCCAAGATAAGTTACACTTGTTAGCTCATTGCAATAATAAAAAGCTTCATAACCGATTGACATTACGCTGCAAGGTATTACTACACTTGCAAGTTTGCCACAATTACAGAACGCACCTTTGTTTAACCCTGTTAGAACACCGCATACAATTACCATCACATAAACTAAATTCGCATTTATTTTTTATTGCCTTCTGTCGTGGCTGTTGTAGCATAAGTCAGCGAGAAAATCAACTGCACGGAAAAATACTACTTAAAACTTTAATATTGAATAACAGAGTCAGACTCGATAAAGAGTTTGGCTCTTTTTATTTTACGATAGTATTTTTCGCTCAAATCCTTTGGCTGTTGATTTTCTCCATTGCAACGGAATTCTCATTATGGCTACGTTTCGACTTATGCTCCTTTGCCCCTGCCAGAAGGCAAAAAATAAAAAATAGAGGTAATCCAAAATGAAAAAAGTAGTTTACTCAATCAAAAAAGTCAGAAATCCTGACGAAAAATTATCCGGTTTAGGATTCATCAATGACGAAGGAACGTTGCTATGTAAGTGCGTTTCAAAAACAGGCAAACGTTATACGCGAGCCTTTGATGAAGTTGAACAGCATTGCCACCCGATAATCGGAAAAGAAAATGAGTTCAAAGGTTACGTAACAATGTATTACGAATACGACGGAAGAGATATTGAAGTCGAATACTCGATTTGGTACAAAATCGTGGAGGAAAATTAAAATGCCCGAATTTGATTATTTTAACGGTGAAAATTTCATAACGTTCGATTTAATCGAAATCGACGACGAGAAACGCGAAGTAACGGTTGCCGTAAGCAATACCGGAAGAATAAGCGTTAAAACCTTTGACCTGTTATTCGATGGTAATCGACGTTACTTTGAATACGGTTGTTCATACACAAAAATTTATATAGACGAATTTACGGAGGAAAACTAAAATGGCAGGAAATATTAGTATTGTTATCGGATCTTGGGGTTCATACAACGAATGTAACGAAAGAGCCTTAGGCTCAAAATGGCTTGACCTTTCGGATTATTCCGATTGGGATGAAATCGTAGAAGAACTTAAAAAAGAAGGTTTTGAACTTGACGGTATCGACGAAGAATTGTTCATACAAGACGTTGACGGTATCGAAGACGGTTCAATCAATTGGGATTACGTCAATCCGGAGGAATTATTCAATACTCTGAACGCTTCAGGCGTTCTGGATGACGATTACAAATATGAAGTATTTTGTGCCTTTCTTGAAGTGCGTTGTTTCGACGATTTTGAAGAAAGAGTAAAATCCCGCGGTCACAGATGGAATGATGATATAGATCTGTGGCGAGGATACGACTGGGAAGATTACGGACGTGAAATGCTTGACTGTTGCGGTTACAATATTCCGTCTGAACTTGAAGATTATATCGACTACGAACGCTACGGCGAAAGTTTCAAATATGACGGTATAGAAGAATACAGCGACGGCTTAATCGAAATACAATAAGGAGTTAAAAACTATGAATATTACAATCGAAAACAAAAAACAAAAAGCAATCGAACTTATGAACAAATTGGACATTTACAAGCCCTATATCAAAGGTTTCAAAGACAAAAACAGCGTTTGTTTCTATGAAAACTATGGCGGTTTCTGGGCATATCAAGAACCGGAACTTATGGCAAAAATCAAGGAATTTGAAGAAAAACACAACGTCCTTGTATATGCGGTAACTCACGAATACTTGGAATTCGGCGAATGTTACGACTTTCTTTACATACCCGATTATGAAGAAGAATGGGATGAAATGCTTTATCCGCAAGGCAATATGTTTTACGCCTACGCTTACGTATGGAATAAAACCGATGACTTTTGCTCTGAATTCGGCACAATCGGTATCCGCTCTTTCGGCGGCGGAATTAAACGTGTTGCGTGAGGTAAAACAATGAAATACAAAAAATACTTGCCTGTATTTAAGCGTTGCGGTTGGAATGTGAACGTTTCGGATAATGAAATCGAAATAGAAAACTGGTCGCCCGCAGGAGAAAACATTGTCGAATATCTTGATAAAAACATAGATATTCTGTCCCAAATTCAGAATATAGCAGATAATTTCGATGCGGACGAACACGCTGAAATGTGGATTGAACACCGAGGGAAGAACGGCGTTCCCGGTTCTATAAGGGTACTGTTAAACGACGCCGACGCTATACAGGAAATGTACAACGAACTTACCCACGCACTAAAATTCGGAGTGGTACTGATATGAAAATTTATCTTGTTTTATTTCAATATTGCACAGATGATTGCGACGGCGTAGACACACAAGCCTTTTCTACTTATGAAAAAGCCGTTGAACTCTTTAATGAGATTATCGAAAACGAAAAGAAAACCGATATGAGTTTGGCTGGAAACGCTTTTGAAAACGACAAATTGCAACACAACTATGAATTGGATTGCAACGAAACCTTTGCTGACGGCGAAGAACACGAACTTTGGTGGAATCTATCCTGCAAACTTGACTGGTATCTGCACGAATTTCTTGAATTACGTATTTTGGAGGTTGACTCAAATGAGTTATAAAGCAATGGCACACATTCACTCGCTTAACGGCGAAATGGCGGAAATAACCGTCTTGGAAGAAGTCGGAAACAATGATTACATAGTCGATTATAAGGGTGTGAAATGTCACGCCCTTTTTAATTGGTTTGTATGTCAGTTTTATGCAGATGACGTTTACAGGAGAGTTGAAGAATGAGATATATATTCTACCATTACAACCACTTCGGAACGCTCGTTTTTGACTACTACGACGAAGAAACGCACGTATCGCAATCTTATATGTTTTACACATTAAAACAGGCTGTAAGCAAATTCAGACGGGATAACGGCTTGCAGTATAAGAAGATAGTTATCTCAAAACTTTTTTAAGGAGAACTCAAATGAAAAAGACAAAAGAAATCGTGCTTTACGACGATACCGAAAATTACAAAAAGTTCGATGAAACAAGGGATTTTCTCTTTGCTGTTTATGCCGACGAAAACGGTTGGGCTTGCAAAGAAAATATTCCCGACGAAACAGTCTACAAAGAAATCGACTTTCAAAACCAAGAAACGTGGAGAGATTTGAAAGACGCTCTCGAAAACAGTTTCAAAACACGTTATTACCTTATGACGGGGACTTGCGGAAGATGGAACGGCAATTTCAACGGCGGAACATTCATCACTTGCTACCGAGATTTTCAATCTATGATTCAACACCTTGACAATATAAAGGTGATAGACCGAAACGGGCATCTGATTATCGAAGGATACCACCACGACGGCAGCGATCGGTACGAACTAAAACGTCTTACAAGGCAAGGTTACGAATACGCCGACAGAAACTATTTTGCTCACGACAGGAAGCTGCACTCGACAATTATGAACTGCAATTTCTTTTCGGCATTGCCGAGAATCGCTCAAAGGGTTTATGGCTTATGACGAAAAACGAATACGGCTATAAAGTTTGTTATCAACAAAAAGGCAAACGAAAACTGAAAATCTATCTTGTAACAAATTCTCGCGATTTGGCTTTCTGGGAAGTAAGGTGGTATGAAACTCATTCACCGCCGGATAGAAAAACACGAAAGCCTATAACCAATGCCGTATGGGTTGTAATCCCGGTAAAAACATATCTCGAATATAAAAAACTTTGGAGAGGTTGTCCATTTTAAGACAATCTCTCTTTTATTAAAAAATCAAAGGAGTATAAAAATGAAAATTTCAACAGAAAAGTTATATCGCCTTTGTAACAAATATCAATGGTTTACAAGCGGCGATTGCACTCAATACGAAAAATTATTTGAGAAAAACAAACAAGGTGCGAGCCTTGAAACGCTTGCAACGATTATCTGGCTTTGCTCGGTCGGATACGAAGAAAAAGACGTTTTGAAAATACTCGAAAAGGAGTGTGAAAACGATGATTAAGTTAAATCTTACACCGCAAAACAAGCAAGAAGAATTGATACTCAATTACTTGCAAAACAACGCGAGCGAAACTCTTGCAGACAAGATAAATAACGGCACGCCGTTTGAGAAAGACGGTAATCCTTTGCTCAACAAAAAGACGCTTTCGGGCTTTATGAAATACGCTTGCGACGAGGCGAGAAATCTTGCCGAAAAAGGCGCTAATTCCGCTTGCATTGACGACGCTACTGTCTATGGTTGGGCTATCCACTTTTTTGAAGAAGATTCAATCAAAGGCACGCTTTATACCATAGACGGCGAAGAATATAAACCCACGCCGAAAAAGGTCGCTACGACAAAGCCTGCGACGGTAAAACCGCAACCGCCGAAACCACAGAACTTACAGTTTTCTATCTTTGATAAAATCGACGATATTGATGTTAAAGATACAAAAACGGACACTTTAACTACAGAAACAGATACAAACGACGAAGAATTTACCGAAGAAGAAAAACTCGACGCTATGCGGCAGATTGCCGAAGAAGAACAATCTAAAACGGATATCCGACCTATCGAACAATCAAAAGGTAATCCTATATATCAAAAATATATCGCATATCAGGCAGAACACCCTACATCAATCGTTGCCCATCGCTTAGGCGATTTCTATGAAGTTTTAGGCGATAATGCCGTAATGCTCGGGAACGAAATGGAACTCACTATTACAAGCCGCGACGTTGGCTTACAAGACCGTATTCCTATGGTTGGTTTTCCGTATCACACAGCCGAAAATTACTTCGCTAAAATTGTAAAGAAACACGATTTATATATCATCGAAAACGATGGCGAAAAACAATTCATTGAGCGTATAAAACCTGCCGTTAATCGACTTATAGATGAAGATACGGGCGAAATATTGTCTGAAGAAGAAATGCGTGAATTTGACGGGGATATATACGAACCGCAAGACATTGACGAACCCGAACCGTCTGTAAATCAAACAATACCGAAAGAAGTTTTCGCCCTGTTCGGAAACAAAGTTGAGGTGAGATAAAATGAAAATCGAAAAGATAAAACCTGTTCCGAAATACATACAGAAAAAGATTAAACTTTACGACGATAAATTGAAAACCGCGCCGTTCGGAAGAGCTCGCTTTTATGCTTACTTTACGAAAAATGACGGCGAACTCGTCAAAGTTACGGTAGCCGTTCGAGAATATAAAAAACAATGGTATTGTAAGCCGGTTGTCGTTCACGGCGTTCATTCCGACAGATGCTTTGGCAAAGACATAAAGTTTACATACATTGCAGGATATTCTGTCGGTTGGCACGAACAAGGGCTCTCAAAATATCCCGATTGGTATGAAAGCAAAGATTGGGATTGGGCTTTAGATAACTCATTCGATCCTTATGCCCCGATAGTCAACCGCGATTATATATTGCAGCATTTCCCGGAATACAAATACAGCGCCGTTGATAGATATACGGGTATACAAGTTTTCAAATACCTACGGCTTTATGAAAAATTTCCGCAAATAGAATATCTGACTAAGCTCGGATTGCATAATATCGCTATGTCAACGCAAATTTTACGGCTTTGCGGTAAGGACAAAAAATTCCGTAAATGGCTGGCTAATAATCGGCAAGATATTATCTTATCCGACTACTACGTTTCTTCTATCATAAAGGCGTATAAAACCAGCAAACCCATATATGAAATCAACAATTTTGCTAAACGTAAGATAAAATTCGATCACGCCGACCAAATGGACAATGTAAAAGCACTTGTAAAAAAGGAAGTCGGCAAGTTTTTGGACTATATCGAAAGGCAAAACACAAACTTTTATTCATATAGAGATTATCTCGACGCTTGCCAATTTCTCGGCTTAGATATGAACGAAGAAAAGAACCGCTATCCCCACAACTTCAAACGTTGGCACGATATACGAATTGACGAATATCGCTCTGCAAAAGCATTGAAAGACGAGCAGGACCGCAAAGAGTTTTACGACAAATTTGCCGCCGTGGCAAGCAAATATTTAGGACTTGAATACGACAAGAAGTCGGTCTATATAGCGATTATCGCACAAAAACCATCAGATTTGATACGTGAAGGCGACGAACTTCACCATTGCGTGGGACGTATGGGTTACGACCAAAAGTTTGCTCGCGAAGAATCGCTTATTTTCTTTATCCGAACAAAGGAAGAACCCGATAAGCCACTTGTAACGGTTGAATACTCTTTGAAAAACAAAAAGGTGCTGCAATGTTACGGCGACCACGATTCTAAACCCGACGACTGCGTTATGGAGTTCGTCAACAAGAAATGGCTGCCTTACGCAAACAGAAAACTAAAACAAATAGCGGCATAACCGCAAAGGAGATTTTTACTATGGAAAACAATTACTATCGCATTACCGCCTATCATCCCGAAAAGGATATTTCCATCATAATGGATTCTTTCGGTCTTTTTGAAAAGAAATGGCAATTCTCAGCCGACCTTATAAAGAAAGGTTTCAAAATTCTCGAAGTATCGGACTATTCACAATTTACCGAAGGCAATATTCCGCTTTTGGTAGAACCTTCAGACAAATATATTCTTCGCGCCTACAAAAGCTCCACTCTTTGGCTGATTGCTTGATGACAAACGCCTTCTTCTTTCGCAATTTCAGTTATTCTCTTGCGTTCGACAAATACTTTTTCAAACAGAACCCTTTGGCAATCCGTCAATGTTGTCAACGCAGTAGCTATTCTTTCTTTATCTATTTCCGCAACCATTTTTTCAAAAGGATCGGCTGAATAGTCGGCAAAAGTTTCGCCCTCATAATCCACCTGTGAAAGCGGATAATTGTGTCGTTCGTAATTGTATTTTTGCTTTCGTTCCGCCTCGTCCATTTCTTTAAGAAGGTCATACCATTTTTCTTCGACTTCTATGGTGTTCTTTGTGCCGTCCGCAAAGTAATAAGTGTATTCTTTCATTTTTTCGCTCCTTGAATTTGATAAAAATCCGCAGAGCCGATACTTTTCCGCAAACGAAAAGACGGCATAGAAAAAGCGATTGAGATTTGCTTTCCTTTGCCGTCTTGCGGTCTGCGGATTATATGATTTCAGACACTACGCAGTCTGCGCGTTTTTGATTTCGGCCGTTCCGTCGGACTTAAAACATATCGTCGTTTTACAGCCTTTCATTACGATTTCCACGAGTTTTTCCGACTTATCTATGCGACAGACAAGTTTGTCGCAACCGTTTCTTACGTCTTCCATAAATTTACGTCTCCTTTTTCTGCTGTTCTTTCAAAATGTTTTCGAGAAATTTCTTCGCTATCGGCTCTAAAACAGCCTTCGGTATATTCGCATAGTTCGGCATACCGTTGACTTTGACCGTATAATCCGTTTCCGCTTTCTTCGTCATTTTTTTGCTCCTTCTAACCCGAATGTTTTTAAAATTGCTTTCATCACTTCGGCGTCTTTGCCGTCAAGCCCCGGCAAAAGCCTTTCCAATAGTTCTTGTTGCTCGTTTTTAAGATAAACCCTACCTAATCTGAAATTTTTGTCTACATAGATTCCGCCTCCGTTGCCTTGGACGGTGTAAATCGGATATTCTAAGGACAATATCATAATATCGTTACGGATCGTTTTCTCCGTTACGCCGTATTGAAACGCAAGATTGTTAATTCTTTCAAATCTGCGCATACACAAATCCTCAAGGATCGCGTTTCTGCGTTCGCTTGTCGTCATATCCGATTTCACCTCCTTCGCTTTTCTTGGCGTTATTCTAAAACTCAAACCGGAAGGTTTTTTTCCTGTTTGAAAAACTTTTTTTGATTTTTTTAATTTTTTCTTGAAACGAAAAAAGACCGCCGACAAACGACGGATTCTACAAATTATAGAAATCCTATCGTCTATCGGCGGCCTCTCATATATGTCTGGTTTAACCGTCCGAATGAAATTGTTTATCCTATGGCTTTACATTGTCTCTGTTTCAGACCGACCATAAGTCTACGCAATTCCGTATTAAATTGTATCGTTTTTTACATATCTTCGTCTAACAGTTCTTGTCCGGCAGGCGCATATACGTCTAATTGAACGTGCCGTCGGCTCATTACTTTCGATACGCTTGTTGCTCCGCATCGCGTGCATTGATACTTAACAAATCCGTTTTCGTCGCGAAAACCCGTAGTTATACGAAAACAGTTGTTACAAACCACTTTTACCGCTTTCGGTTTCAGTTTCATACTTCCCATAGCGTTTTATTGCTCCTTTCTCCCGTAATATAACGTCGCTGAAATTTGACAAACCTACGATATGGTCGGGAATTCCTATACCAAAGTAAGCCACGGCGTTATACCTCGGAACACAAAATCTTCGGGGCTGAAATTGCGTTCGTTATTATATAAAAGCCGAAAAGGGAAAATCGGCTGTTATATCAAGTCTTTGATAACCTTTACGGCTATACCGATTACATCTATATGCTCGACATAAAAATCTATCATATTATCGTTTTCGGGATGCAAGCGAAACCGCTTGTTCTTATCATCCCGATACACTCTTTTCAAAGTTGCCATACTTTCGTCCGAGCAATCGCTTTCCGTAAGCACTACCGCTATCTGTCCGTTTTCAAAAGTGCTTTGCTTGCGTATAAGCACCAAATCTCCGTCATTTATATCGGCATTTATCATAGATTCGCCGCTTGCAACCAACAAAAAGTATTCGCCTTTGCCAAAATAATCCATATTAAGTGGCAAATACCCTTGAATATCTTCAACCGCAAGTTTCGGCTTTCCGCACGCAACCATTCCGAGAATCGGAGCATACCCCATTTCCCAATTATTTACCGAAGAAGTTATTCGTCCTCGCCCTGCCATATCTATAAGCCCTTCGTCTTTTAAGCGTTCCAAAAATTTATATGCAGTCGATACGGCACAACCGGCGTTTTTTGCTATCTCGTTTATCGTCGGGCTTACCCGATTGTTTTTTATGTATTCGTTGATATACTCATATATCCTTATCTTTGTATCTTCATTCTTTGCTCTCATAGGCGTTTCTCCAAAGGACGAAATTATTTTCGTGTTTGAATTATAGCATAAAGGTAAATCGATTACAACAACAATATGTCCCGATTAAGCGACACATTAGAGATTTTTTATATACGAAAAAGCGGCTCCCAAACGAACCGCTTTCCATATCAATAATTATCCGTTATTTCTTTTACGAATGAGTCGAACCTTTCCTTTACGTTATTCGGCTCGATAATTTTTACCTTGCCGAGTGTTCCGACCACCCATAAGAAGAACGTTTTGCTTACCTGAACCGAAAGCGTGGTTTCCAATGCGCCGCCATACTTCCGTTGTATCTCTATATCCGTGCCGAATTTATCGTATATATCGTTCAGAAGTTCTTTATCGAATTGTACGGTAACCTCTTCGAGTTCACCGCCGAACATAGAGAAGATTTGCTTTCTATACGTTTCCGAATCGAAATTTTTGAACTCTTCTTTTTCAAGAATCGGCTCGGATTCTACCGTAACGTCTTCCATTTTGTCTATTCTGTAACGAGAAGTTCCGCCATGCCTGTCGTCATAACAAAGCAGATAGTAATTATCCTTGCTCCATATCAATGACAGCGGATTGAAAACGTAACGCTTTTTATCCCTATGATAGACCTTCTTTTTATTTTCGTCCAGATGATAATACAAGAACGACACCTTTTTCTTCTGCTTTATTGCCGTTTCTATGGCGTCGATATTATAAATAATGCTCGAATTGCCGTGCTTTTTTGAATCCAAGAAAATAATATTATCCGTGTTATCGGCGTTTTTGTATATCCCTATCGTGGAATACAACTTATTTATAATCGTTTCTTTTCTTGTTTCCGTGAGTTTTGACGCTTTTATTACGTCGGTCAGCATTGTGATTTCCGCCGTGTCGAAAAGTTGATGAACGGCATAATAATACCGCGATTTCTTTACATACGAACAAATTTCATACCCGTATTTATTCAGCAAGTCTATATCCGACGGCAGAACCTTTCTCGAAACGGAAATGCCACACTTTTTCAATTCTTCGATTATTTCGTTAGTCGAAAGAGCGTGTTCTTCGTCGGTCGATTTTAACAGTATGTCGTATAAGACTAATAATTTAATCGAACTATCCGTGTTTTTTGCCATGGTATTACCTTACAAATTAAGATTATCCGGTTTTAACAGGAAATCGAAGATATTCATAAACAATACGCCGTTGTCGTTATAATACGTAGGCGACATATCTCCCGTAATTACTATTTTTTTGAACGAATCGTCTATCCGCGTAAAAGGTCTTATCTCTTGAGAACGCTTTTCCTCGCTCGGCAAAGAGTAAGCAGACTGTATATAATAGCGTTTTGTACCGAGATTACATACAAAATCGACTTCCAACTGTTTTCTAATGCCTTGTTCCTTCGTAATTACAACGCCGACGTCCACCGAAAAGCCACGCAACCTAAGTTCGTTATAGATTATATTTTCCATTGAGTGCGGTTGCTCGAACTGTCTAAAATTTATGCGTGCGTTTCTAAGCCCCAGGTCGGAAAAATAATATTTAAGCGGCGTATCTATATACGCTTTTCCTTTTATATCATATCTCGAAGCCGATTCAACCAAGAAACAATCGGAAAAGTATTCCAGATATTTTTTTATAGTAGCCGAGGTTATATTCGACTTTTTTACCGAATGAAAAGTATTTTTCAACTTTTCGGGATTTGTAAGCGATCCGATAGACGAGGACAGAATATTAAGCAAATCTTCAAGATCGGCTTTGTTTCTGACCTTATGCCGAGTTTCAATATCCCTGATATAAATCTCATCAAAAAGACGTTTTAGCATTAACGACTTATTTTCCGCGCCATCCCTCAAAACAACCATAGGAATGCCACCGTAAAGCATATATTCCGTAAGTCCTTCGTATTTATCGCCTTTATATGCCGACATAAACTCCGCAAAACTTAGCGGTTGCATATGAATTTCGTCGCCACGCCCTGCAAACTCGGTGATAATATCTTTTGACAAGAACTTTGCGTTACTTCCCGTTACGTAAACGTCAACGTTATCCATATGCAAATAACCGTTCAACACCGATTCGAAGCAGTCAAGAAGTTGCACTTCGTCAAGCAAAAGATAATACGTTTCCTTATCCGTCATCTTGCTTTGAATATACGTCATAAACTTATCGGGATCGACTTTACGCTTTTCCTTTTCAAGCGTAACGATATTTTCGCCTATCGATTTTAAGTTCACGCTCGAATCAAATGCGAATTTTATAATATGATTTTCGTCCACTCCCGAATTTTTCAAATAATCATAGAACAGCGTATTCAATAAGTAGGATTTACCGCACCTACGAATACCCGTGATCACCTTTATAAGTCCGTTCTGTTTTCTTTCGATAAGTTGATTCAAATACAAATCACGCTTGATTTCCATTAGTTTACACCTTTCTGAAATAGATTTTTGCCCCTTAGGGCATTTTTCTATTCTATTATACCCTGTCGAAGACAAAAAATCAAGAGTTTTGCGGCTATGAACTGTAAATTTTTAGTCTGTTTTTGGCGAAAAGACTCGTTCGCCCGAATTATTGCAATTTTAGGCAATTCATATTTTAAGTTGGGCAAATGCCTTAGGTTGCCGTTTTAACTTACTCGATATTTTTTAGAAACAATTTCCCCATAAATACAAAATGTTTTCGTTAGCATATCCGCAAATATCAAATATTTCACTATTCTTCGACTAAATATTCGTTCGGAGCTTTATTATTTTTTAGGCGAATGGTTTTAGTGTCCATTTCAATATGCTCGATTACAATGTCTTTCTCTTTTTTTTGCGTATCAGAAAAAGTCTTGCCGTCAAGTTAAAAAAATATGGCTTAAAACTCAAAAGTATATAACTGCAACAACAATATTTTTTTGCCGTAAGCCCCTTATTGTTTATGCCGCTTGACTGCCGCGTCTTTTTCTGATTTTTCGTGGTTGTCGAAAGACAAAGCAAAGCAAAAAAAATTGCTAAAAGAGCAAAAAAAATTCCAAACAGGAAAAAAACCTTCCTATTTGAAGTTTAGAATGTGCTCAAAAGCTAAAACAAGGAGGCTTCCGAATGAAGACAGCGGTCATATACGCCCGTTATTCGAGCGACAGACAAACAGAACAATCCATCGAAGGACAAGTCCGTGTATGTAACGATTACGCCGAAAGAAACGGCATTCTAATCGTAAATCAATACATAGACAGAGCAACTACGGGAACGAACGACAATCGCGACGCTTTTCAACAAATGCTGAAAGACAGCGATAAAAAACAATTCGATTTCGTTCTCGTTTACAAATTAGACCGGTTCAGCCGTAACAAGTTTGAAATGGCTATGCACCGTAAGCACCTGAAAGACAACGGCATTAAAATTCTTTCCGCTATGGAGAATATTCCCGACAGTCCAGAAGGCATACTGTTGGAAAGTTTGCTCGAAGGCATGAACCAGTATTACAGCGAGGAATTATCTCAAAAGACAAGGCGCGGTCAAAAAGAAACTCGTCTGAAAGGTTTACACTGCGCCGGTAAACTAAATTACGGCTATTACACCGAAAAGAAAAAGGTGTTTATCCACGAAGAAGAAGGTCCTATCGTCAAAGAAATATTTGAAAGATATGCCGCAGGTGAACGCGGTAACGAAATTGCAATAAGTTTCGCCGAACGCGGTATACTCTATCGCGGTAAGCCTTTCAGCGCGGCAAACATTTACGTTATTCTTCACGGCGAAAAATATACGGGCAAATATGTATTGCACGGCGAAGTTTACGATAATATTTATCCGAGAATCATCGAACCGGAGTTATTCGAGCGTTGCAAAGCAAAAATAGACGCTAACCGATACGGAAATCATATTCCGGACTATTCCTATCTGCTCCGAAAAAGAGTTTATTGCGGAGAATGCGGCACAAGAATGACCTCTTACAGCGGAACGTCGAAGTCCGGTAAAGTTTCCAAGTATTACAAATGTTGGAATGCGAGCGATAGAAAAAATTGTAATGCAAAGTTCATTAAAAAAGACTTACTCGAAAGCATTGTTCTTAAAGCCTTGCAAGAAACGTTGACGGGTAAAAACTTAACCGTAATCGTTGATGAGATATACAAACAGCATAATGCAAAACTGTTAGGCGATAATCCTGTTAAGACTATTGAAAAAGAGTTATTGCGGATAAACAAATCCCTAAACAACATTATGAACGCCATCGAACAAGGCATTATTACCGACACGACAAGAGACCGTTTGCAAGAACTTGAAACCACTCGCAAGGACTTACAAGAAAAACTCATTTTCGAGCGTATGCAAGAAAAAACTGTTTTGGATAAAAAAACTATTGAAAACTATCTGAAGAAAGCCGTCGAGCAAGAGCCTGAAATGATGATTGAATTGCTCGTCGAAAAAGTGTATGTGTACAGCGATGACCGTATCGAAATTATGCTACACTATGTAGATACACCCATTACCCCCAAACCAATTGAATACGATAAAGACGAGAGCCCTGAAGGTGAAAGCCTTCGGGGTTCTCTTATTTATACGACTAAAATCTTCGTCGATAACGATATCTTTAAGGGTATGAATAAAAAAATCCTCGAACCAACGTTCAAGGAAACTCAAAAAATGCCCGTTTTAATTGAAATTAGAGGATAAAACTATGCTTTTTACTACTAAAAAGTGTTCGTGCGAGGTTAAACAAACGCATCTGCACTGATTGACGTTATACTGTTAGAAATCACAGCACTCTTAAGCTCACTGCAATCAAGAAACACTCCATCGCCGATTGAAGTCACACTGTCAGGAATAACAATGTTTGTAAGTTTACTGCACTTACGAAACGAATCTTCGCCGATTGAAGTCACACTGTCAGGAATAACAATGCTTGTAAGTCCAATACAATTAGAGAATGCTCCATCGCCGATTGAAGTCACACTTCCGTCGCTTGGTATAACACTATTTTTACAACCTAAAATTAGCCTTTTAGTTTTTGTTTCAATAAGGCAATTTTTTTCACAATAATATTGTTTATTGCCCTCCATCACATCAATACTTGTAAGTCCGCCACATCCGCCAAACGCAAAAGATGGTATCGTCTTAACGTTCTTACCTATTATAATACTAGATAGTTTACCACAATCTTCGAATATAGTCCCTATAAATGAGTCTGCCGTCACATCAACAGCATTCCACATTATGCTCGTAAGTTCACAGCAATTAGCAAACGCCTCATCACCAATTTTATTTACGCTATCAGGAATCGTAATGTTCGTAAGTCCACCACAATTAGAGAATGCCCCATAACCGATTGAGGTTAAACCATTCGGTATTACGATACTCGTAAGGTTATCACGATAGTTAAATGCAAAATCACCGATTGAAATTACGCCATCGGGAATGACAACAACAGATGAGTCGCCAATATATTTTACTAACACTCCGTCCTTTATCTCAAAATCGGATAAGTTTGTAGGAGGAAAAACGCTTTTCGTTTGTCTAGATACTGAAGATCCAACTATAATTTTCTCGCCGTTTAAAATGCAAGCACCGTTTAAGCCAAAAGCAATAAAAATCATATTTAAGCATGAACAAATGACTTTTTCTGAAAAGCCCTCGTCTTCCAACTTTTGTTGCCAACGGGATTTATCGAGTTCGGTGGGTGAAATGGTATTTTGAATCTCTTTTGCCATGCCAGAATTAGCCATTAAAACCAATGTGTTTATAACGGCTTTAGGGGTATCGGGGTATAAATCGAGAATAATCCCTTTTAATTTCGAGCCGTTGTTTACACAATCGGGATGTTGTTCAATTATTTTTTTAAGATCTATATTATTCATTTTTATTGCCACCAATTTTATATAAAGATTTAGAGTTAATAAACTTACAAATGTTTTCCAAATCCGGGAATAATTTGGGCGTATTAATGTTTAAATTATTTAATAAATCGCGCAAATGACTTTTTATACTGTGCGGTATAACATAAATACGATGAATGTTATTTCGGATTTCATCAATCAGATTATTTTCGATCTGTTCTATCGTTGAACTGCAAGTGTCAGACGTTGGAAAACGGCAAAGCTGGAAAATGCCTTCTTGCGCTATTATTCGCGGATTTGCATTATTTGTCTCTAAAAAACAAATTTCTTTTTTCTGTCTGACATTTTTATAAAAAACTTCAGATTGTTCGTCATTTTTTGGAAAATTACAATAACTAGGGAACTCAAAATGAGTATCGATCCAACTTAGATTTTTTCTTATCTGCCACATTCTCTTATTCATAAATTCGTCAGATTGAGATGTTGTTTCTGAAAAGTAAAAAAATTCGTTTATTGTATATTTCTTTTCTGCCGACAAGATATAGGAGTCTACTTCAGTTTCTTCATTATTTACAGCAAAGAATAATGCAACTAACGGATTGTACGTCCAATCAATGAGTCTGGTTTTTAATCCGAAATGCTGTGCGCTAGCAAGCCAGTCTGCTAAACTTTCATAATAAGGTAAATATTGTATCGAATATCGATTATATTCAGAATACAATTCATTTTCATATTCTCTTAAATCATTATAATCCTTCATTTTGCCCGAAAGATCCCTAAACACAGTTGGAAACAATTCCCTATCATATGTTAATCCACGAAAGACGATTTTATAGTCGCGTTTTCCTGATACTCTGTTAATCAACAACTTTTCTATTTCGTCTTTTGATAAAGTTATAACTTTTTCTTTCTCATCCAAAAATGATTTGATTATATCTTGATTTTTATTTTGTTCTGCATTCATTATATTTCCCCTTTGTATTTACTTAATAATTACTCCTACGCTTAAATCGTCGCCGCTGCCTTTTTCGGATAGGCGGGGCAAAAACTCTTTAAGTTCGGCGTGCGCGGATTCAAGAGTTTCTTCTTTATATCCGCTGAAAATATTGCCCATAAAATCAAGATAGGCTTGCTCGCTCGTGTAAGAGTTTATAATTCCGTCCGTAGTCAAAATCAATCCGTCAATAGGATAATCTTTATCGGTGTTGACAAAACAATGCTTAAATTCCTTATCTGCGTCGCTACTGCACAGAGAGGTGGTAAGGTTAAACTGCAACTGATCGTCCTTAAGTTCGTTAAATAGCCCGAAAAACATTTGCGGAGCGTTATCTTTTAATACACAGATGTTGCCGTCGCCGAGTTTTAATATAAAAAAATACTTTTCGGCAACAACGGCGGCAATAAAAGTCGCTCCGTATGCTTTGGCGGGCGTTTTTGTCACAGATTCTTTATCGGCATCGCTTAAAGCGGAAAACCTTTCGTCTCCCTCAAACGGGGCGGCGGATAAATCCGCTTCGATTTCGTCGTTCCAACGCTGAATTATCGAGCGTTCGAGCCAAGAAAGCATTTTTTCGCGTTTAGTCGCGTTGCCTACCAAATCGTTATAAAGATCGTTTTCCGAACGTATCTTTTCCATAAACATAGAAATAACGTCCTTACCGATTCCGCACGCTATTTCAGAGCCTCTCGCGCTTCTAAAATACTTTTCTCCGCCGTGTCCGTCGCTTATAATTATGGCGGAATATTTTTTACCACGCCACGATATAGACGAGTCCTGACATTCCTTATTTGACAAAAGGTGAGAATATCCCCGAATCGAAATATTATCAACATTTCTATTCTTCATATTCTCACCTCCGCTGAAATTCAAAAAGTCAAACATCTTACCATTGATCGTCGTCAATATCGGGGATATCCACGACTATAGGCTGATTATCGTCTATATTTGCAATCGCTTCGTTAATTGCGTCCTGCGGATCTTTGCCCGTAGAACTCGTTGTGCCGGTCTTTGAAACGGTAGCCGTAACGAACTTGATATATTGACGAATCTTTTCGGGATCGTCGATTGAAACTACGGCTTCTTTCGTTCCGCAAATTTCGGCGAGGACGTCTTTATTAGCGTCGTCGCCAACGGCAAACGCGACCTTTATCGCGTTTTTGAACCAATTGTTTTTGCGGAGTTCGTTAAGCGGAGTTTCCCAATCGTCGGTAGGCTCGCCGTCGCTTAAAATAATAACGCCTGGTGCAAGATAACCCATAGGGTTATCGCCTAAAAATTCTTTTCTCGACATTTTTTCGTTAAGCGATTTTAACATCGCTCCCAAAGACGTAAGCCCCTCGGCTTTCATATCTTTCCACGAATTTATAAATTCTTCGGGCGTTTGCGGCTTCGGAGTAATCCATTCCACGTCGCTCGAAAAAGCCGCCGCCGCAACTACTATATTAGCGTTAGGCGCACCGTCGGCTACTTCTTTAATAATCTTCGGAATGTCTTTCATAGCGTTGTTTACTTGTCCGATTTTCGTTCCGAACATACTTCCGGACTTATCGAACAGATAAAATAAAGCCATAGTTCTTGCCGCAACTTCTTCTATGTTGTTACCGTCATATCTTCCCATTTGTATTTCCTGCCTTTAATTATTTTCTTTATTTTCAGCCGCAGAAACGACTTTAAGTTTTGTATTCCCGATTTCGATAATTGTATCGGGAATGAGCGTAACCGCTTTACCGACTTCATAATTCATAGTCGGTTTATCGGGGTAGGTTACAGCCCACGTTGTATCCGAAGCGTTTTTTATTCCGAATACGCCTGGCGTTTTTCTGCTTTCGACAAAGTTACCGACGACCTTATCTCTGCTTCCGAAAGCGGTATGGTATTCGGTCAGAGTTTTATCTTTTCCCGCAACGACCGTATAACCGTTTACTTCTATCGCATACGGAATATTTGCCTTTTTATGACAATCAGAACAAGTTAAAACACCATTTCCCGCCATAGAAGCGAAGTTTATTTCGCCGCACTTCGGGCATACAACCGCGTCGTCCTGCAAATGGTATAAAACCTTTTTCCATTCGCGTTCCGAAAGTCGCTTTGCGCCGTTCTTCAAACATTCTTCCGAAAACGCCTGTTGAAACGCGTCGTGCAAATATTCGGGGTAAATCGGCCATAAGTTTATAAGATTAGAACAAGTTCCTCGAACGGGCGAGTTGGACTTGTCCGTTTTACTCATAACGAATACGGGATGAATCGCATAAAGGTCTTTTTCGATTTGTTGAGTAAGACACGGATATCTGCAACAATTCGCGCCCTCGAGCGGATGAGCAAGGAAAAATAACTCGAACAAAATTACCGAAAGAGAGAATAAGTCCGTGTCCGTTCCCGGTTTGCTTTTACCGAGAATTACTTCCGGAGCCATATACCCGGGAGTTCCTCCAACGCCGAGATTGTCCCCGTTCGGAGCAACGTTATCGTTGTCGCAAATAAGCACGTCGCCGGTTACTTTGTCAATGAAGAAGTTACCGGGGCTTAAGTCCTGATAACTGTAACCCTTTCTGTGTAACGCCTGAAACGCTTCTACAACATTTATTGCCGCAGAGATTACCGCTTGCGTGCTTTTGAAAAACTCTTTTGCTTTTATAAACTTCGTAAACTCCGCATAGTTTTGCGGACGTAAATCCATTATGTAGCCGAACCCGTTACTATGTTTTCCCGTCACGGCAACCGCTTTCATCCACAAGAATTCGGGCGACGGACTGCCTGCCGTTACGTTGTCTACGAGATTTTTATAAAACTTTTTGCAATTAGGTTTGAGCGTTTTGAGGTAGTTCGGCAAATACCATTTCAACGCGTATTCTTTTCCGCCGTAATCCACCTTATAAACACTGCCTTGTCCGCCTTCGCCGATTTTCGATTTTATTGTAATCGAACCGCCGTTGGTAAGTTTAATTTTATCCCCTTGTTTAAAATCTGCCATTGTTAATCTTAATCTACTCCTTTGTAAGGAACATCTTTGCCGTTTAGAATGTCTTCAATATATTGAGCCAATAAAATGTCGTTCTTATATTTTGGCATCTCCATATATAATTTCTTAAATAATTTTGCATATCTGGCATTTAAAGGGTAAAAAGCCTCGCATGTACACCATTTTAAAATTGATTGCGCTATATTGTAATGAATTTTGCGACCTAAAATATTTGAAACATCATTTTCAAAAATTGCAAGACCAAAGTCGGTATCATCAACTTTATTCAAAGAGCAATTATCAATATATTCCTTAACTTTTTCATATTCACTACGAGATATACCGCAATTACGGCACATATCATTTAATTTTGTCATTCTAATAATCCCTCCGTTTTCCACAAGCGGAACATTTTTTTATAAGCCAGCCTTTAAATTCTCCGCCACAATATTGACATAAATTTTTTTCTCTCCTTTCGGCTTTAAGTGCTTCTGATTTTCGCTTTTCTTCGGCTGCTTTTATTGCCTGTTCTCTTTCAAGTTGCTCTTGTTTTGCCTTTCGTTCTTCTTCCACCATTTTTCTTTCTTGCTCTTCTTTCAATTTTTGTTCTTTTTCTTCTGCTGTGGATAAATCAACCCACATTGCCGGGCGAATTGCGTGTTCATCGCCATATAAAGCTATGAGGAAATAATTATCATTTACTGTTTCAACCCTATAGTTATAGTCTTGAATATTACCATAGACTCGAGGAAAAGACCAACCGTCTCTTAGCAACCAAGGGAGCGTTTGTTTCGAATTATAACGACTTTGGTTAATTCTTTCCGTCGGTTGGACATTTACATGTAATCCTTTTACTGCGGTATCTTTCTTTAATCCCAAATACGACTCAACTTCAGAGACACTCAACAAAAAAATATTATCTATTGTTGAACTTGCATGGCTAATTCCTTTTATTGAGTTAAACGAGTCAACCGCTTTTTCGGTATGTATTACATTATTGTTTTTACACGCGATAATTTTTCTTTTTTCTTCGCTTGAAAATGCTTGATTATAAAAAGCATCGTTAAGCCAACGACGTATACTTGATTCATTCCATGCTATATATTGCTTAACACTGTCAAATAAACTCTTTCCGCAAAAGTAGTCTTCATAACATTTCATTTCCAAACCGTATTCACTCAGCAATAAGGCTTTTTTATTGTTTATATCAAGAACTCTCCATTTTATTGGTAATATACCGCCGTCTCTTGTTTGAGGGTATCTACCAAATTCAAAAATTTGCCCCACGGTTTCAATAGGCAATCCTTTTTTTTCTGTGAATCCACATGCGGAACAGTCACGAACATAGTCGTTGCCTTCTTTTCGCCACGCAGTGAATTTATGTCCGGTTCTGCTAATACTATTAGTTTCAATTTTGCCGCAAGCAAAACATTGTCTTACTTCATAGCCGTCTTTTTCGCACAACGGCTTTTCTTGCTCAACCCATTTGCCGAATTTATGCCCTTTTGCTTTGACTATTTCAGTCTTTTCATTGCCGCAATGTATGCATTTATACAATTCTTTTCCGTCCGTTTCACAAGTCGGATCGGTATATTCGATAAGAACGTAATCGTGCTTTGGGTTTACGAAATTATCTTTGTATTCATACCCGCAATTGCAGGAGTGTAAAGTATACCCCTTTTCAGTGCAGGTTGGCGGAATAATTGTGTCAACATATTTATGCGTGTGTATTGTTGACTCGCTTTGTACAACTGCTGTTTCAACCCGTTTTATAGGTTCAACTCTTGTTTTTATCGGCACATCAAAAGCATTAGCCCATATAGTAAGGCAACCTTCTATGTACTTTTGTGCTATACCGTGTTTTTTCTCAAGTCTATTACATAGATTGATAAATTCGATTACATCTATTTTTTCTTTATTTTTTATCTCGTCGGCAATACCGTCGTCTAAAATTTGAGATAGCAGACTTCCGTATAATTTTTCGTCAGGGTATAAATCTAATAAGATGGATTTTAACCTTTTCCCATTTAATATAGAGTCGGGATATTTACTTATAACTGCTTTTAAATCAATCATTTTCTATTACACCAATAAATCCAAAGCCGCTTTGGCTACGATTCCATTTCCATCCGGAAGTAAAAGCGAGTACACTCTATCTCCAAATTGAAGAACTATACCGTCTGAAAAATCCGAAATCGCGCTTAATTTATCAATCTTACGTTCAAAACAATGCTTGTTTGAAACAAATACAATACGCTTATCGGTAAAATACAGAAAACCTTTTGTAATTTCAATGTCATACTGCGGAATGCTTTCGCCGGTGCTGACGTGATGAGTAAAGCCTTTCCACCATCTGCTACTTGAACCGCTGTTCCATCGATATGTATATCTTCTTTGCGTTAAAAGAGCGCACATATCGACGTAACGGCATTTTTCGCCTTGTTTTAATACGAGTTTATCAGCCTGAATATCCGGCAGTTGTCCCGAATAAATTTTATTTACGGCTTGCGAAGGCATAATGCTTTGTAGCGACGGCTTCTTCGGATTATGCAAAAAATAGTTTGCTAAAAATTGCGTCAACATATAAAACCTCCGTAATTTTTAATGCACTTTTTTTGTTGCGGAATGTACATACAATATTATGATAGATGCACAAGTCGCCTGTATAAGTACATTAAAAAATCAAAATTACTACGTTTTTAGCAGTGAAGTACTATAATAGATTGACTAATATTTGTAAATTTGATATAATAAACCCGAAAAATGTGCATCTATCATAATAATAGGTGCACATTTTTTGTTGCCGTTTTTATGGTAAAATTCGTTATTTTATCTGCAATTTTCATAATAATTTACAAAGTTTGTTCATCATTTCGGACTTGTGTTCCCACAGTGAGTGCGCATAGCGATTTAACGTTATCGTAGCGTTCTTGTGTCCGAGTATTTCGGACAGGGATTTTACGTCCATTCCGCACTCCAAGGCGCGGGTTGCAAACGTATGCCGAAGCGAGTGAAAACCTTTATGTGGAATATGTAATTTTTTTAGCAAAAGTTCAAACATTCGTTGGTATGTTCGCACAAAAACGGGCTTTTCTCCGTCGGCAATAATGAATTCACATTTTGAACGTTTTTTCATATCTTTCAACATTTTCAATATTGTTTTCGACAAAGGAATTTGCCGCCGAGAGTTTTCCGTTTTAGGCGTGTCTGAAATTTTGACGTGCTTGCCGTTTACATTGCCGTCGCGACAAGTTTTAGAAACGGTTAAAATACCTTTTTCAAAGTCTATATCTTCCCACGAAAGCGCAAGCAATTCGCCGATTCGTAAACCCGAATACAAACAAAGCACAATACCGCGATATTTTTCTTTTTTAGCTGATAATGCGGCGGTTTCTATCTTTTTTTGTTCGGCAAGAGTAAAGCAATCGACCTGCTTTTCGACGATCTTCGGGCGTTTAATTTTATTTGCGGTATATTCGGGCAAACAACCGACTAAATGCGCCGTTTTAAGCGAGTTTTGAACGACCGAAATAATCGTCTTTACGAAATTAGGCGATAAACCTTTGCCCGTGCGTTTATTTCCGTTCGTTGTAAGGTCGGTTATAAACTTTTGCAACACAAACGGCGTTAAGTCTGTTAGTTCGATATCTCCTAAATATGGCAGAATATGTATCTGAGCCACTTTCGAATATTGCTCGAAAGTTCGTTGTTTGCTTGAGGGCTTTATGTAATGGGTTAGCCACTCATTGAGCCAGTTTTTGTATGTCATATATCACTCTCCTTGGATTGTAAGTTTTTAGATTTTTTGATTATAAAATTGAATTTTGGCACCGTTGCGTGGGCTTGTCTTGATACGAGAGCGGCGTCGCTACGCTCCGCCGCAGACAAGCCCACGCACAGACACTAATCAACCGACTAAACCGAATTTAACTGATCTTCGGTTTGCTAATCGAATGCCGCAAAAACTGCCGCCAAATTAAACGCAATCGCCCGATAGTCAAATGAAAGCGCGGACGGAAGGCGAAGTCGCCGCTAAACCGCTTGGCGTTCTTCGCCTTTTACCGTCACGCACAGTTTTCATTTTTGTACTATTCGGAACAAGACTGCGCATTTTAATTTGCTTTCGGCATTTGGTCTATCACTTCCTTGCTTACTTGTCCTACAAGGCATCCTTCGTCCCAACAGTTGAAGTTGTCAAAAAGCAAAAGTTTTTTATCTTCTTGCCCAATGGTGCAGGCAACGTCGTCATCCATAATGTCGGATATGAAATATTGCGGTAAACCTTTGGAATAAACGATTCTTCCGCCGTCTTTTTCGAGATACTTCATAATGTATCTCACGGCTTCGCTTAAAACGTGTTCATTTACTTCCTTGAAGTCCGATCTGCCGAATCTTTCATTGAAATACGTATTCTGATAAGTCGTTTGCACTTTTTCTTTGACGGGCGAGTAGTCTTTTACTTCCACAAGTTCGCCGACCATTGTATCGGGCGGAATATAAAACAGTCCGTGAAAATGCAATCGCTTTTTATCCGGTGAGCGTTCCCACACGCCAACGTATTTCCATTTGCGGCGGTAGCACATTTTCTTGAACGTATCGGATAGTTTTTTTCTGAACGATTCTTCGGTATGTTTGGCATTATCGTAAGTGAAAGTGCAAAAATAGTTGAATGTTTGCAGGTTTACTTTTCGCACAAGTCTGACGCGCTTGGCGATGGCGTTACGTTTCAATCTGTCGAACTGCCCGTCAACGTATTGCTTTGCGGCTTCGACGTTAGCAAAATACTTTTCCATACGGTCGTAAATATACTTTTCGCGCCTGCGCTTTTTAAGGCTTTTGCACTCTTCATACAGCTCATCGAACAGTTGCCTACGGGTTATCTTTCGTGTTGTCGTAGGCGTTGAAATTTCGCCCGTGGGCGGACTTTCGTTTTGTTCCGAGTGTTCTCCCAAATCGACTTCGTTTATGTCGTTAAGTGCCGTTAAAGCCGTTTCTGTGTTACACTTATCTACATTTAACTGCGGTTGTTGCGACGTATCGTCAATAACTTCGATTACTTCTTCGTGGTGGTAGCGTTTCGGCACGGCTGGTCTTGTCGTGTGCGGAATCGCTATGAAATGACTTCCGTCGTTGTATATTTTACACTTTTGATATGGCATAATTTTTACCTCCTTTCCACGCATAGAACGCGGGTATTTTTTTATTAAACCAACGGGAAACGATTGAACAAAAATACTACTTCGTTTCCGTCGGCGGTGGCCGCTTGGAATTCATGATTTCTGCAAGCTGCTTTTCATACCTGCGCATCATAATTTCCGTGACCTTATGGATAATTTCTTCTCTGGACTCGTCCATATCCTTTTTGTCTACTTCGTTGAGCTTTACATACAGCGGAATATTGACGGCGTAACTGCCGTCTTTTTTTCTAAGCCCTATGTATGCAACCTTTTGGTATTGTTCGTTCATTTAATCGTCTCCCGTTTGTTTTTATGGTTTTAGTTTACTTCGCTCACGTTGCAGGTTTTGCAACAATTAGAAATTTATCTTACAAAAAGTGTAAGCTCCTTATGGGACACCTTTTGTCCCAATTAAATTTTTTTTGTAGTCGTATCTTAGCAGTCAAACCGGAAGGTTTTTTTCCTATTTGAAAATTTTCTTGATGAAATTTTAGGACTGCAATACGACATCTTTTGTCGTGATTAAAACTTTTCAACAACTTTTGCATTTATTCTAAAAGTCAAACTCGCAAAATCTTTGCGACATCGAAAAAGTTTTACGATAAAATTTTTACAAACAGATAAAAACAAAAAAGCCGCTCGGTTTCGACAAGAAAAACCAAACGGCTGAATGAAATAACGAAAAATATTTGCAATATGCTATTTCTTAATATTGACTTTTTGCGAAATAGCGGCTATAATAGTAGCATAATAATTTCAAGGAGTGCTGTATGAACAGAGCAGGACAGTATATTACCGCGCTCGGCGGTATTGCCGGTTACAAAGCCTATAGACCAAATCCGTTGCCACCGTTTCCCGAAATCGAAATGGATGCGGAAATGGTAAATTTGCTTTCAAAGGCGCACAACTATCTCGGAAAGTTGGATATGACTTCCGAACTTATCCCCGATATGAATCTATTTTTGAGCGCATACGTCCGTAAAGAGGCACTGCTCAGCAGTCAGATCGAGGGAACGCAGGCGACCTTGGAAGACGTGCTTAATCCTAACGTTGACGTGGCGGTTAATCTCGAAGTAAACGACGTAGTTAATTATGTAAACGCGCTCAACTATGCTATTAAAAGAATGAAAGAATTGCCTGTGTGCAACCGCCTTTTGTGCGATACTCATAAGGTTTTAATGCAAGGCGTTCGCGGACAAGAAAAAAATCCCGGTGAATTCCGTCGCAGTCAGAATTGGATCGGCTCTTCAAGCAGTAATTTGCAGACTGCAAGATACGTTCCGCCAACGGTTGAAGATATGCAAACCGCAATGAGCGACCTTGAAAAGTTTATCAACGAATACGATATGGACATCTTGCTCAAAACCGCGCTCGTGCATTATCAGTTTGAAACCATCCACCCGTTTTTGGACGGCAACGGTCGCGTCGGAAGAATGCTTATCACCTTGATGCTTCTTGCAGACGGAATACTTCGTCGTCCCGTATTGTATTTGTCGCTGTATCTTAAAATAAATCGTATCGAATACTACGACAGATTGAGCGAAGTCCGCACCAAAGGTAATTACGAACAGTGGATAAAATTCTTCTTACACGGGATCATCGAAACGTGCAACGACGGCATAAAAACAATCGAAAGCATAAATGCGCTTATCAAGTCGGATGAAGAAAAACTTGTCAAGAAAACCGAAACGGTTTCAAAGGTTTTTGATTATATCAAGGAACACCCGATTATCTCTATCGGCGGAGCCGCAACCGCACTCGGTTTGTCGTATAACGGCGTATCAGGTGCAGTCAAAAAGATGGTTGAAGTCGGCATATTAAACGAAACGACTACAAAGGCTCGCGACAGAGTTTTTGAATATTCGGGATATATCGATATCTTGAAATCGGGCACTTAATATAACTTTTCGATTTTATTTTTCGGTATTATGGTATCGGAAAAAGTCGGCTCCGTCAAGGGTAGAAAATATCGCTGAAAACTATGAGTTAATCGACTTATACGGCAATATTTTCTACTTATTCCTTGACAGTTCCGCCGTTTCCCGATAGTTCGTTTGCCCGAAAAAAATAAATCTTCTTCAAAGGAGGAAAAAAAATGGACAACGGAGTTATCTACGCCAGATTCAGTTCTCAAAGTCAAAATGAGCAAAGTATCGAGGCTCAAGTCCGTATATGCAAAGAATTTGCCGAAGGTAAAGATATCAATATAGTAAATATTTATTCGGATAAGGCCCGGACGGGAACGAATGACGCAAGACCTGCCTTTCAGCGTATGATTGCCGACGCAAAAAGCGGAGCGTTTCAGTATATCATCGTGTACATGTTTAATCGCTTTGCGAGAAACCGTCGTGACAGCATTATGTATAAAGAAATGCTGAAAGAAGAAGGTATCAAAGTTTTGTCTGCTCTTGAACCGATTGCGGAAGACGAAGGCGGCGAATTCTACGAAATGTTTTTGGAATGGAACGCCGAGAAATACAGCAAACGACTTTCCAAACGTGTTCGCGACGGACTCGATATAAGCGTGGCAAACGGCTCATATTGCGGCGGAACGCTTATCTACGGATATAAACTCGAAAAACGAGCCGATTCCTGGCAAGCCGAATAAGTTTTACAAAAAAGTCGTAATAAACGAAGAAGAGGCTGAACTTGTAAGGCTTGCTTTTAACTATTACAATAAAGGTTACACAAAAAAGCAAATAGCCGATATGCTTAATGAACAAGGCTATCGCATTAAAGGAAAATTACTGAAAGGCAAATCTTTCGATAAATGGCTAACGAATCAAAAATATACAGGCACGTTTACTTTCGGCGGCAGAGAGTGCAGCAATATGTATCCGCCGATTATAGACAAGGAAACGTTTGATGCCGTTCAGGAAAGACTTGCCAAAAACAGATATACTTTGGGCGGAAAGGAAACTGCAAGAGTGCCTTATTTGCTTACGGGGAAATTATTTTGCGGTCATTGCGGAACCGAAATGGTGGCCGACGGCGGAACAAGTAAGATGGGCGAACAACATCACTACTATATTTGTAAAAAACGCCGCAGTGGCAAATGCGATAAAAAACGTGAAAACAAAGATAATCTCGAATTATACGTTACTTCTTGCGTGAAAGAATATTTGAGTAACCCCGAAAATGCGGAAACAGCAGTAAAAGACGTTCTTGCCTATTACGATAAACGAACCGACGAACAAAATCTAAAAAGCATTACGGCGAAAATAGCAAAAATACATCAAGAAGTATCCGAACTTACTGACGCATTCGTAAAAGCAAAAAGCGTATTATTGCAAAACTCTATCGAAACGAAAATTGCTGAATACGAAGTTTTGCTTAACGACCTTGAAACACAAAAGGCTCAACTCGAATTAGAGCGCGGCTATAAACTGACAAAGAAAGACCTGCTCGTGTTCATTGAAGAACTGCTTAAAGGTGACGTAAACGACAAAGACTACCAAAAGCAAATTATAGATCATCTTGTAAGTCAAGTTTTTGTTTCCGATGACAATACCGTCGTTTATTTCAATATCCGCAGTGGTAAAGATATTGAAAAATTGACCATTGACGATACGAAAGAAGTAGTGGAAAAAGTTCAAACGCAATCACCACTTGCCCGCCATTAGTGAATAATACGAACCCTGACGATAAGTTAGAGTTCGTATTATTCTTTTCTCACGAATATTTCGGCATAAAAGTCGATTTGGACGGCAAAAAGAAGAAACTGCCGAGCGTTTAATCGCTCGGCTTTTTCTATGCTCAAAAACAGGTGCTTGTTACTAAAAAAGTGTTACTAAATGGCGAAATCTCTTACTAAAAAATTGCAAGGAAATGTTAAGAAAATATTTCAGATGCAATAGCAGTTAATGCTAATCGAGATGAGAATCCGGCAAAAGAAAAAAGCCTTGCTATGAGATAAGCTACATAAAAGTAACTTACGACAAAGACGGCAAGATTTCAAGCGTAACCGTCAAAGTCAGCAAGGCTACGAACAGCGGCGGTAAATAAACCGCAATCCGAACGGCAGGGGCGAAAGCCCCTCGCCGATTAGGTTGTCTATAATATATCAAAAAAATAAATTAAGTCAAGGAGTTAAACGTATGAACATTAAAAAAATTATTAACTAAACACAACACACCGTATTATATTTTATAATAACCCCCCCCCCATGACAATCTCGTTTCAGCGATTATTAAATTACTCGAACTTACACACGCTCGCAGACTCGACGCCGAAGCGGTAGCGGCTTTGTCGGATTGTGGAATTACGCTCGAAGTCGAGGAAGGCTGAGTTATGGCACGAAGTGAGGTACAAAAAGCCGCCGACAAAAAACACAGAGAAGCGCACAAGGGCGATCGTACAACTTGGACAACAAAATTTAAGCCCACAGAACTGGCAGAAATTGACGCCGTTATAAAATCGAGCGGAAAAAGCCGAGCCGGGTTTATTCGATGGGCTGTCGGAAAATTCAAAGAAGAAAATAACTTCGATATAGCGAGTAAATAAAAAAGCCGTTTAACTGTTCCAGTCGCCAAACGAAAAACAGTTAAACGGGTAAAACAGAAACGCAAATACAAAGCATAGCGGAAGTTTTCCGCACCGCTGTGCTTGCGTTGTCTGTCTCTTATTATATGCGGAACAATTAAAAAAGTCAACCATTTTTACAAAAAAATTTTAATTTTCATAGGAGACAAAAAAATGAACTACACTATCGCAAAAAACAATCAATTTAACAGTATTGAAATTAACTTCAGCGGCAAGCCGTGCGAGGCTATCCGCTCCGCCCTGAAAAATATTGGCTTTCGCTGGAACAGCGTGCGCCGCATCTGGTACGGCTACACAAAAATGTAAAATCGAATAATTCTTGACGATAAAACGTTCAGCCCTGACTTTTTACTTGATTTTCCTAAATAAAACCGTTTTGTCCTTAATGGAAATTTTTACAGCCTCATAGTCATATTGAATCAGTTCCTTTTTAAATTTTAAAAAGGAATGGTCTATAGGAATACCGGCAATTTTTTCGATTTCGTCGTAGCTTAATTTTATATCGTTGTTTGCGTAATCGCAGATCCATTTCCACAGAGTATCGTACTTACTACTCATAATCATCCCTCTAATCAAAAATGCTGCGCCCAAACAACGCCGACATACAGTCGAAAACTCCCCGCAAACAAATTCGATTCTCGGCTTTGTTCGGAGTTTACATCCCCCTGCCGTCATAAAAATGCAAATACGTATTTATTTTTCGTAATCAGGTTTACTTAACCCCGCTTGCTTTAGTATAGCCGATAAAAGAACGTTCTACGACCATCATCACTAACATCTTTACGGAGGCGCCCCGATTTATGCAGCGTTAACAGCCGCTCGCAGTACACCCGGCACAGCTTCGAGGTTTTCTTACCTAAATAAACCGGAACGTCGAATGGAATCCCTAAATAACGATAAACCGCAGAGAGCTAAGCGTTCACAGGATATGGATACGTCAACCGATTTTTACGCCTGCCAGAGCAAGAAATTTCTTGTCAGACTGTATCGCATGAGTGACGAACTTTCCGTCCCTAAACAATGCGTAAGTCGTAACCGGCGACGGCACATGTCTTGCAGATTCTTTATCTGTAACATGTATGGCAGTAAAGCGGATGCCGTGTTCTTTTGCCGCTTCCGCCACTCTCGGCACCCAGTAATACGTAAACGGACATTGATCGGTATAATACAAAACAAACCCCGTCTCACTAACAGTCGGGTGTTTGGCGCATTCACAAAATTTCGGAGGCACGGCGTCGGAAACGACAGGCAGATACATAAGCGTAATGCCGCAATCCGATTTATCCGCTATCGAAAAGCCCTTGTGCTTCAGATATTCCGCATCGGAAAGAAACTCTCTTTTTCGTCCCTCTGCCGAAAGAATACAAACGCCTTTTTTATTATGCTCTTTAGCGTCCTTGATACATTCGCCGAGTAAGTCGTTAGAATACCCCTTTCCTTTCATTTCCCCTGCAATCCACAAACAGTCTATATACAAGTAACCGTCGGCATCGATAGGAACCCATGCGTTTTCGGCAGGAATGTACTCAATAAAACATTTACCTCTATCTTCGCTGCGGTAAAATACAAGCCCTTCGTCAAATCGTCGTTTTAACCACTCCTTTTTCGCCAGACTCTGATTCCCGGACATTGCGCAGCAAATATGCTCCTGGTCAATATTCTCTTTGGTTATTCTTACGTACTTCATCTTTAATTTCCCCGAAATTACGACGCCGTTATAACGAATGGATACCCTTTTTCCAAACGGCTGATACTCGCATTTTATAGTGACGTTACAAATCGAAATGTTTTTTATCTCATCGAATGCCTTCTTGCGCAATAACGTGCTCGACCTTACATGCGTTTTCCTCTGCCAACTCAAAAAGCGAGTCCGATTTTTTCACAAGCTTTAGTCAAAACCTCATGTCGAGATAAGACGCTTTCGGCTTTCGACCGTCCCGGTTCGGTAAGCTCGATAACTCCGTCCGAGCGAACAACTATGTAACAGCTCTTTTTCATAAACACTTACAGCCCTGGACACGCTCGGCTTACTGTAACCCAACTCGTCAGCGACGTCGACAGCCCTTACGTTTACACCTCGCTTTTGAATTCTCAGAAGCGTTTCGAGATGCATTTCCTGAGATTCGTTATCTGCCATAATACTTCCCGTCCTTTCTGTATCGTTAGGCTTGCACCTGCGAAACAGCGGCGACATGCAGCTTGCTTTAAATCGTTAACGCTTACATTATTAAGTGCTAAATATCGCAAGCAGCTTGTAAAATCGCCCCTGGTTTATTGCAAAACGCATAAAATATAAGCCTTATATTTTATGCGTTTTTCTTACTCCGTTACGTACCTGCAAGCAGCCCTCCGTTGTTTGCTCCGTCTTGTACCGTCTTTCGATTCAGCCGTCACAAAAACACCGATACGCATATAAGTTTTTTATTCAAGTACTGCTTTAATTCTTCTTACTCCGGCAGAAGAAGACTGTTCCTTTACAACACGGAAATGTCCAAGCTCGCCGGTACGCTTTGCATGCGGTCCGCCGCAGATCTCTTTAGAATATTTTCCCATAGTATATACTTTTACTTTTTCGCCGTACTTAGAGGTAAATAAGCCTACTGCGCCTTGCGCTTTCGCTTCGTCAACAGTCATCTCTTCACATGTGATTTCCACGTCTGCTTTTATTGCTTCGTTTACTTTGTCCTCTACCTCTTTGATTTCTTCGGGAGTAAGCGCTCTCGGGAAAGTAAAGTCAAAGCGCAAACGTTCTTCGGTAATATTGCTTCCCTTTTGGTTTGCGTTTTCGTCGTGCAATACTTCTTTTAACGCCCTGTGCATAAGGTGCGTTGCCGTATGAAGTCGGGTTATCGCCTCTGTATGATCGGCAAGACCTCCCTTAAACTTTTGTTCGGCTCCTGCATGACTCTTTGCCTGATGCTCCTTATAAGCTGCGTGGAAGCCTTCTACGTCCACCTTTAACGAGTGCTCTTTGGCAAGTTCTTCGGTCATTTCTACAGGGAAACCGTACGTATCGTAAAGACGGAAAGCCGCCTTACCGGAAATCGTGTCTCCTTGCTGATAATGAACCAGTTTTTCAAATTCTTTCATGCCGGTAGAAAGCGTTTTTTCGAATCGCTCCTGCTCGAGCGTTATTTCTTCTATTATGCGACCTTCGTTGGCTGCTATTTCGGGATAAACGTCTCTGTATATGTTTATAACGGTAAGTGCGATTTCTTTAAGCGCATTGCCCTCGAAGCCGAGCTGACGGCCGAAACGAATAGCTCTTCTGAGCAACCTTCTGAGTATATATCCTTGGTCAACGTTAGAACACGTAACGCCCTTTTCGTCACCGATAATAAACACCGAAGTTCTTATGTGATCTGCGACGATTCGTTCTGCCTTTTGATCGGACACGGAGGCAAGTTCTCGTATCTTATTGATTATAGGTACAAAAATGTCTGTATCGTATACGCTTTTTTTGCCCTGCAAGATACAAAGAGTACGCTCCAATCCCATTCCCGTATCGACGTTTTTTTGTTTAAGCGGCTCAAACTTTCCGTCTGCAGTCTTATTGTACTGCATAAATACGTCGTTCCAAATTTCCAAATATTTGCCGCAATCGCACGAAGGGTCGCACTTGTCGCCGCAGTCAGGAACGTCGGCTACGTAGAACATTTCGCTGTCCGGTCCGCACGGACCGGTAACTCCTGCCGGTCCCCACCAGTTATTCTCCTTGGGAAGATAGAATATACGACTCTTATCTATACCGCACTGTTCCCAGAGTTTTGCGCTCTCATCATCTCTCGGGCAGTTTTCGTCGCCTGCGAAAACCGTAACGGCAAGATGCTTAGGATCTATACCGAGATACTTCTGATCGGTAAGGAACTCATAGCTCCAAGCTATTTGCTCCTTTTTAAAATAGTCACCGAGCGACCAGTTTCCGAGCATCTCAAAGAACGTGCAGTGGCTTGCGTCGCCGACTTCGTCTATATCTCCCGTACGAACACACTTTTGAACGTCCGCCAGCCTATTGCCTGCCGGGTGCTTAGCTCCCAGAAGGTAGGGAACGAGCGGATGCATTCCCGCAGTCGTAAATAATACGGTTGGATCGTTTTCGGGTATAAGCGAAGCGGAAGAAATAATAGCGTGACCCTTCTCCGCATAAAAAGTCGTCCACATTTTTCTTAAAGTATAACTGTCTATGTTTTTCATGATAAAATATCCTGCCTTTACTGTTTTTTGTATCCGTCTTTCAGACTAACTACCCTATTGAAAACCACGTCATCGCTTTTGCTGTCCCTGCAAAAATACCCCATTCGAAGGAACTGAAAAGACTTAAGCTTTGGTGCGGTCTCCAAATATTTTTCGACGTAACCGTCGCATATCGTCAGTGAGTCAGCGTTCATTCTCTCCGAAAAATCCACTTTTTCCTCGCTGTCGTTCAACAAATAATCATATATACGCATTTGTGCTTTAGCGCAATTCTTAGCGTCTACCCAATGAATAACGCCTTTGGTCTTGACAGCGCAATCCTGCCCGGACTTGGTACCCTCGATGATTTCCGCATTTACGGAAACCACCTTACCGTCCTTGACCTCGTATCCTACCGCCTTAATTATATATCCGCTTTTAAGTCTGACGGTGCCTTGCGGAACAAGTCGCTTAAATTTCGGCGGCGGAGTTACTTCAAAATCCGTTCGTTCGATATAAAGTTCGTTACTTATCGTTATCTTTCGTGTAAGACCGTCACCTTTCAGAGGATTTATCTCAAAATCGAGTTCCTCGCTCCAATCATCCGGACGATTGACTATCTTTAACTTAAGCGGTTCGGTTACAGCCATTGCTCTTTCCGCTTCGTTATTAAGCTCGTCTCTTATGCAGCTTTCCAAAAAGCCGGTTTCCACTTCGCTGTTCGCTTTGCTGACGCCTATGTTTTCACAGAAAGTTTTTAATGCGGACGGCGTGTAACCTCTTCTTCGCAGTCCTGCGATAGTCGGCATACGAGGATCGTCCCATCCGTCTACGGCGCCGCTCTCCACAAGCTTCTTGAGGTAACGTTTGCTCATTATCGTACGCTTAATATTAAGACGTGCAAACTCATACTGGTGCGGCGGATTTTTGTACTCGCACTCCGTCACTACCCAATCGTAGAGAGGTCTGTGGTCCTCGAACTCCAGCGTACATATAGAATGAGTTATACCTTCTACCGCATCTTCGATAGGATGAGCAAAATCGTACATGGGATATATACACCACTTATTGCCTTGACGGTGATGCTCGGCATGAAGAACTCTGTACAAAATAGGATCTCGCATATTGATGTTAGGGCTAGCCATGTCGATTTTTGCCCTGAGCGTCAACGCTCCGTCCTCGATAAGACCGTTCTTCATATCCTCGAAAAGTTTTAAGCTTTCTTCTATAGGACGATTGCGGTTTTTGCTCTCTACGCCCGGCTCGGTAAGAGTACCTCTCGTTTCCTTAATTTGCTCCGGCGTCATATCGTCGACATACGCTTTGCCTTTTTTTATCAACAATACGGCTTTTTCGTACATTTCATCAAAGTAATCGGACGCAAAAAGCACTCTCGACGTATCCGCTCCGAGCCACGCTACGTCCGCTATGATAGACTTAACAAATTCGTCGTCCTCTTTTGCAGGATTGGTGTCGTCAAAACGCAAATTAAACTTACCGCCGTATTTTACCGCAGTTCCGTAATAATTAAGACAAATAGACTTAACGTGACCTATGTGAAGGTAACCGTTAGGCTCGGGCGGGAATCGTGTAACTACAGATTGACATCTGCCCTCTTTGAGATCGCTTTCGATTATCTCTTCTATAAAATTTCCCATATATAATATCTCCCTAATGTCCGCCGCAAAGGCTTCCCTTAAAAGTTATTTTGTCGCTTTTTACATACATATAGCCGTCGGCTTCCGCCTCGAAACCAAAAGATTTGTAATAGTCATCCGCTTTTACTTTGACGGTCATAGGCACGTCGAACAAATTTACGAAATTCAGCGTAGATCTAGCAAGCAGATCGAAAAATCTGAAATCGTATTCGTTTTTTACATACACTTGTCTGATAAGCACGTCCTTTCCGTCAAGCGCAAGCACCGAAAAACCGATGGGGCGACCGTCGTCGTCCATGATAAGAACTCTCTCGTTTTCCCCGAGCGTTCCGTTAAGTTCCTTAAGCGCCGCCTCGGTATAATCGTTATCTCTTTCCTTTACCGTCAACATAAACTCTCCTCCGTTATCGTTAAAAACGAATTTTTTGCAAGTCGCTTTACTCAAAAAACAACGTCTTGCTCTGCTTGTCCGTCTCCCTCATAAAAGCGCTCAGCGCACTGTATCGCTTGGCAATATAATTGTTTTCCACCATTCGTTTTAAGTTATACTCTTCGCCCACCATAGCTACAAATCTTTTTGCCCTCGTTATGGCAGTATAGAGTAAATTTCTCGTCATCATCATCGGACTGCCGCCTACGACAGGCATTATAACTCCTTCGTATTCGCTACCCTGACTTTTGTGAACGGTAATGGCGTAAGCAGGCATAAGCTGACTGCGAATATCCGGCGTATATATTATCTCCCGTCCGTCGTCTAACGTTACAAAAATGTCATTGTCTTTAACTGCAGTAACGATACCCGCATCTCCGTTAAACACGCCTTCGCCCGTTTCGTAATAAGGCTTGTTTCGTACCCATGACAATTGATAATTGTTGGTTACGTGCATAACTTTGTCGCCCGTTCGAAATATCACGTCTCCGCATGTCAGCTGCTCGCCGTGCGGATTCATCTGCTCTCTGAGCAGCGAGTTCAAATTTATCGTGCCGCATACTCCGTTTTTAAGCGGACAAAGCACTTGTATTTTTTGTGCGTCTACGTTCAGATATTTAGGTATTCGCCTCGCCGCAAGGTCCACCACCGTGGCAGCTATTTTTTCGGGCGCCGAACACCTTACGAAAAAGAAGTCCGAACTCTTGTTACTCAGCGACGGCATGATTCCGTTATTCACCGCATGCGCCGATTCGGCAATAGAACTGCCGTCTCCCTGTCTATATACCTTAGACAACATTGCCGTAGCGACAAGACCGCACTTAAGTACGTCGGAAAGGACGTTGCCTGCGCCTACGGATGGGAGCTGATCTTTGTCGCCGACCATAACCAATCTCGTGCCCGACGCCAAACGTTTGAGCAACATATTAAGCAAAAACACATCCACCATGGAAACCTCGTCTACAATCACGAGATTACACTTAAGCGGAGTCGTCTCCGATTTAAAATCGTTAATCCCCACGCCTTGCATAAGAGCCCTGTGAATAGTCGCAGCTTCTCGCCCGGTGCTTTCGCTCATCCTCTTTGCCGCTCTGCCGGTAGGAGCCAGTAGCATTGTCTTAAATCCAAGCTTTTCCGCAATATCGATTATGCACTTTATCACAGTGGTTTTTCCTGTTCCGGGACCACCTGTTATAATCGATACGCCGGAAGTTACGGCAGTTTTTACCGCTTCCTTCTGAAGTTCGTGCAGCTTGATGCCTCCGACCTGTTCGAAATGCTTTATATCTTCGGTAACATCGTAAGTTATCTTGTCCGATTCCCTTATCAAACGTAAAAGACCGCTTGCCGATCCGTTTTCCGCTTGAAAAACGTTTCGTCGGAATATTGCATCATATCCGTCTACGTCCGCCCGTTTAAGCTTAACGTCAATGACCAAAGCGTCGACCTGTCTGTCTACCTCTTCCTTATCGACGTCCAACACGAGGCTTGCCGCATCTACGAGTTCCTCCTTAGGCAAAAACGTATTGCCGGCTTCTTCGGCTTCGGATAGTGCGTGCGCAATTCCTGCCCTGATTCTAAAAGTGCTGTCTAGCGGCAATCCTTGTTTTACCGCAATCCTGTCCGCTATCTTAAACCCTATTCCGTCAACGTCCTCTATCATGCGATACGGGTTTTCGGAAACGATTTTTATAGTTTCCTCGCCGTAAATTTTGTAAATCTTCAGAGCGGTACCGAGCGCAATGTCTTGCGCTTGAAGGTACATAACGGCGTCTTGTATTATTTTGTTTTTAATGTACTCTTCGTGAATAGCCAACGCCTTGGCTTTGGAAATGCCTCGTATAACCGTAAGAGAGGTCGGAGACCGCTCTATAACGTCGAGAGCGTTGCTCCTGAACGTCGACACTATTGCAAGTGCGGTTTTGGGTCCAACGCCCTTTATCAGTCCGCTGCCCAAAAATCTGACTATCCCGTCCGGCGTGTCGGGGGCGATTCGAACTACCTTTTCCGCTTTAAACTGTCTTCCGAACCTAGGGTGCGTTACAAATTCGCCTTCGGCTTCGATGTCTTCGCCCTCGACTACCGGCGGAAACGCACCCACGACGACTATCGGCTCGCCTCGGGAGTCGATAGTCGCTATGGTATAACCGTTTTCCTCGTTACGAAAACGAATTTCTTCGACGCTGCCTTTTAACTTCATTATCCTAAATATTTTCTTAATTCGTCCGCTTTATCCGTCTGTTCCCACGGCAAATCGCTCTTACCGAAGTGACCGTAATTGGTGGTAGCCGCATATATGGGTTTGCGAAGTTCGAGCTTGTCTATAATTGCAGCCGGACGGAAATCGAATTCCTTTGCGATAATTTCGGTAATCTGCGAATCGCTGACTTTACCCGTGCCGAATGTGTTGACGCATACGGAAACCGGGTGCGCTCTGCCTATGGCATAAGCCACCTGAAGTTCTATACGATCGCACAATCCGGCTTTTACTATATTTTTGCATACGTACCTTGCGTAATAGCATGCCGACCTGTCCACTTTTGTCGGATCTTTTCCGGAAAAAGCTCCGCCGCCGTGCGGACACATGCCGCCGTAAGTATCCACGATGATTTTTCTTCCTGTAACGCCGCTGTCTCCAGCAGGACCGCCGATAACGAATCTTCCGGTAGGATTGATGTAAATCTTCGTTTGAGGTCGCAAAAGCTCCTTGGGGATAACTTCCTCTATAACTTTTTTCGCTACGTCGTTTCGCACGGATTCTATATTTACGCTGTCGTCGTGCTGAGCCGAAACGACTACGGTGTCCACGTAAAGAGGCTTAAATCCGTCGTATGCCACAGTGACTTGCGCCTTACCGTCGGGACGAAGATAGTTTATTACGCCGTTTTTTCTTACCTCTGTCAATTTTTTTGTTAACTTATGCGCAAGAGCAATAGGGAGCGGCATAAGTTCTTCGGTTTCGGTACAAGCAAAACCGAACATCATGCCCTGATCGCCTGCGCCGATAAGATCGTACGGATCTCCCGATTTTTTGCTTTCCATTGAGTCGCTTACGCCCATAGAAATATCGGGTGACTGCTCGTTGATATAAGTAAGAACCGCACAATTGTGATAATCGAATCCCAACTTAGGATCATTGTATCCGATGCTTTTGATAACGCCACGTACGATGCGCTGAATATCTATATACTGCGAAGTAGTAAACTCGCCCATTACCAATGTCATGCCGGTACTGCAGCATACCTCACAAGCCACTCGAGACTTTTCGTCGCCTCTGAGCGCCTCATCCAAAATACTGTCCGCAATAAGGTCACATATCTTATCGGGATGTCCTTCGGTAACGCTTTCGCTGGAAAATAATCTAATATTTTGCATATATCCTCCGTAAGTCGGGCGCATACTGTCAATACCTCCACAACGCATACGCCTACATCCAATTATTATACTACATAAGCTACGCCCCCGTCAAGGAATATACGGCGGAACGAGCCGCTCGTTACTCAAAAAAAATAACCGCCAGCTCTGCATTAGCAGCATTTTTAGACGGAAAACCCAACTTATTCGACTGCCGCAGTCCTGTGCCTCAACTCAAAACAGTTGACAAAATTACTCAAAATAGTTATACTACGATTTATAAAGAAGCGGAGAGTCTATTATGGCTAAAGAAAAAGAATTTGTAAAGAATATTGCCGATATGCACGAGGATTTTCCTCAGTGGTACACCGACGTAGTACTCAAGACGGAGCTTGTCGATTACGGCCCCGTAAAAGGCACCATGGTTATTCGTCCGTACGGTTATGCGATATGGGAAGTCATTCAAAGAGAACTGGACAAAAGGTTTAAGGAAAGCGGACACGAAAACGCTTACTTCCCGATGCTGATACCTTACAGCTATCTCGTAAAGGAGACCGAACATGTGGAGGGTTTTGCTCCCGAAGTAGCGTTAGTTACCCACGTCGGGGATCAGGAATTACCCGAAAAGTTGGTTGTTCGTCCCACCAGCGAGACGATAATTTGCGAAATGTACCGCAGATGGGTACAGTCCTACAGAGATCTTCCGGTACTTATCAACCAATGGGCAAACGTCGTTCGTTGGGAAAAGACTACTCGTCCGTTTTTGCGTACGAGCGAATTTTTGTGGCAAGAAGGTCACACGCTCCACGCTTCCGAAGCAGAGGCAAGAGAAGAAACGCTCAGAATGCTTAACATATACGAAGAGTTTTCTCGCAATGTTCTCGCTATACCCATGTTTACCGGTCGCAAGAGCGAAAAAGAAAAATTTGCGGGAGCAAAAGAAACATATTCCATAGAAGCGATGATGCAAGACGGTAAGAGTCTGCAATCCGGTACATCTCATTATTTCGGTAACAGTTTTGCCGAAGCTTTCGATATAAAGTATCTCGACAAAGACGGCAAATTAAAGGCGCCTTATCAGACTTCCTGGGGTGTGTCCACTCGTCTTATCGGCGCAGTAATTATGACGCACGGAGATCAAAGAGGTCTTTGTCTCCCCCCTGCCATAGCTCCCGTACAAGCGGTTATAATCCCTGTGGCTATGCATAAAGACGGCGTACTTGACAAATGCAGAGAAGTATATATTGCGCTTAAGTCTGTAGCGAGAGTAAAATTGGACGACAGAGATTTTACCCCCGGTTGGAAGTTCAACGAATACGAAATGAAGGGCGTTCCCGTTCGTATCGAAATAGGACCGAGAGATATCGAAAACGGAGTGGCAACGGTAGCTCGCAGAGACAAAACCGAAGAAAAATTCACCATACGTCTTGACGACATTGCGACCGAACTACCGAAACTCTTAGCCGATATCCAAGCCAATATGTATAACAAGGCTCTTGCCTTCAGGGATTCTCACGTAAAGATAGTATCGGATACTGCCGAGCTTAAAGATGCAGTAGACAGCGGCAACTTCGCTCTCGGAATGTGGTGCGGCGACAGAGAATGCGAAGACAAAATAAAAGAAATTACAGGAGCTTCCACTCGAAATATGCCGTTCGATCAAACGCCTTGCGGAGATAAATGCGTTTGCTGCGGCAAAAAAGCTACAAAAAAGATTTATTTCGGAAAAGCGTATTAACAATCATTCGGTGCGATTTTCGGCTCAGCCCGGGAATCGCACTTTTTATATGCAAAAAACGGACGCAAGTAAAATTCTTACGTCCGTTTTTACGTTTTACTTATTTTTATGTGTTACAAAATCGCTATACCGTATGGCGATAATTGATACAAAATTTCCCGGTAGAAAAAGATCAACCGTTAGTCAGTATATAGCTTAAACTTAAAATCACAGCCAACACGACAGCAACAATCATAGATGCGATAAAACGTTTTTTCATAGCCACGTCTCCGTTACCAAGACTTACGGTTATCCCGGTTGCAGAACAAATTATCGAAATCGGAGGAAAAATCAATGCAAAAACGTACGCTAACACAGTGAGCCAAATAAGTCTGCTCTGCGACTTGGTTATCGTTACCGAACCATAAGGGCTTTGTTCGAACGAATATGATTTTGCGTAATAAGATTGTTTTGCGGCGAATGAATCCGATTCGCCGCCACCTGCGAAGTCTGACGGCCTTACTTGGGTCGGCTCTCCGCAATTGTCGCAAAACCTGGCGTCAAAAGGCAATTGCTTTCCGCACTTGCCGCAGACAAGCGTCTCGTTATCCACACGTTTACCGCAACGAGCGCAAAATCTATCGCCCTCTTGTATTAAATTACCGCATTTAGAACAATACATAACTTAGCTCCGTTATTGCAGCTGCAGCTGTTTATATAATTCTTCTATAGTCTTGTCGTCGTATGCCCTTACGTCAGTAAGACAAGCCACGAAATTCTTTTTTGTTTCCTCTTTTATGTCGAGAGCCGCCTCTACGTCACCGAGTTTTGCGTCCCCCGTTTCCTTAACGAGCGAAGCAACCATCTTTGCATAATTTTCGGCTTTGCCGAGAGCTGTCTGAGAATATTTAACGTCTTTAGTAAGAATACCTTTGATAGCTTCCAGACTCTCTTCCATCTTGTCGTCTATACGAAAAACTCCGAGCATATCGAATGCGCCCACGCTTCCGCCGACAAAAACTTTGCGATCGGCTTTGGGCCGTTTGTCGGAAATCAATATTATTTCCACAACAAATTTGTTTGCGACTTTTCGTACGCTTACAAGCGTTTTCCCGTGCTTTTTGATGACGTTACTAGCAAATTCTACGAGTTTCGCCCTATTTGTACAGCTTAGACGCAACATGTTGAGGTACCAATCGGTCTGAGTAATACCGATATACGGATAGTCGGCGTTCTTCAACTTGCGAACATCCACAGACTTGTGCGCCGGTAACAGTCTTGTGCCGCACTTAAAATGCTTGTGCGAACCGCCGTCCAATGCGCATGCATAGTAAGAAGGTGCAAACTCTACAAAATCGAACATTGCGTTTAACGTTTCTTCGTTCATAACAAGCGGCTCGTGCGAAGAAACTACCTCACCCATATCCCCGTAATATGCTTTAGCAGCGGCTTTGTAATACCAGCTGCCGTCTCCTATATCGAGATTGATAAATCGTGCGTTGGCATTTTCTCCGTATCCCTCGCAACTTATGCACCTATCGCATTGCGGATACTTCGAACTCGACACTTGTCCGCAATCGGCAAATACGACATCGATATTTTTGTCGCCTTTGTTTTCCCATCTGCGGAAGCCGCTGACGGCGTAACCGTTTTTTACGGCGTAATCGAACGCCCATTCAAGAGCCTTTGCAGGATGCGCCGAAAGCGATTCGAACATATCCTTCATCTCTCCCGGTCTAAGCGAAACGATGTCCATAACCGCTGCGACAAACTTTTTTCGATCGGACGCACAGCCGTTTTTTTCGGCGTAAGCGTAAAGCGGATCGAGCAGTTCGTCAAGTGTAACCGTCTCCAATTCATCCTCGTCCACTTCCGAGTTTTCCCATTCGGTAAGCCCTATCTTTTGCATTAAAACGTTACGAACGTAAACTTTGTCCGCTTCGTCCATAAGCAAATTGATTTCGGCATAGCTAAGCAATCTTTCGATATCGTAGCTTATACTCATAATTATTACCTCCTATTCGGGTTTTACAATATTTATATACTTTTCTATGGCAAACTGCGTCCACGGAGCAACGACAGGAGGAAATACCTTAAACGTCATAATTTGCTTTGTCGTGGGATGTAAAAATCTCAAGCTGTACGACCAAAGCGCAAGCCTGCCTTTGTGTAAGTCTCCGTACTTCACGTCGCCGTATATGGGACAACCCTGCGCAGCCATTTGGGCACGTATTTGATGTCCTCTGCCGGTAAGAAGTTTTACGTCTACGAGCGAAGTATTTTCGGCGTACTCGAGCGTATTGTAATCGAGCACCGCTTTTTTTGCGCCCTCTATCGCCGCAGGAACCACCTTAACGATATTATTGTCCTCATCCTTTATGAGATAGTTTACCAATCTGCCTCGCTTGTCTCTAAGTCGGTTGTTAACTACGGCTAAATATTTTTTCTCCAGTTCGCCTTCTTTAATCTGTTCGCTGAGTCTGGCAGCGGATTTACTCGTGCGAGCAAACACCATGACCCCACCGGTAGGTCTGTCTAATCTATGTACAAGTCCGATAAACACATTACCGGTTTTATTATATTTTTTGCCGATATAATTCTTAACTATAGTCAGCATATCGAGATCGCCCGTAATATCCGCTTGCGACGGAACGTTCTGCGGTTTTACCACAACTATTACTTGGTTGTCCTCGTATAACACGATTAAATCTTCCATAACTCACCTCTTATGCTTGCCATAGTCCGCTTGCTCCGGCAGGTAAAACGATGCCCTCGTCGGTAGGCAAACAAACTTCATAACCTTTGTGCTTTCCATTCGGCATAGTCAAAGCCAAAATATTGTCAAGCACTGCCGGCTGCAGCCCTGTCGTATAACTGTTAATAAGATAAAAAAGCGGATTATCGCTGAGAATTTGCGTGGTCAGCTTTACCAAATCGAACAATCCGTCCTCGATCTTCCACATTTCGCCGTTAGGACCTCTTCCGTACGACGGCGGATCCATTATAACGGCGTCGTATTTTTTCCCTCTCTTTATCTCTCTTAAGACAAACTTAAAACAGTCGTCCACTATATATCTTATTCTGTCCGGAGCTACCGAACTTAACATTGCGTTACTCTTACATCTGTCAACCATAGCTTTGGCTGCGTCCACATGCGTTACTTTTGCGCCTTGCTTAGCCAGCGCAACGGTCGCTCCTCCGGTATATCCGAACAGATTAAGCACGTTAACGTCTTTTTTCTCGCCAACCATAGCTCTCATGGCATCCCAATTGCCTGCCTGCTCCGGAAAAAGTCCCACGTGTTTAAAGCCCATCGGCTTTATCAGAAAAGTAAGATCGCCGTAGCTTATCTGCCATTCTTCAGGAGTTTTTTTGCGAAACTCCCACGAACCTCCGCCGGTATTGTGTCTATGGTAGTGTGCATTTAACTTATCGAATTTCTTTAAATCCTTGCCCTTCCATATAACCTGCGGATCGGGTCGCAAAAGGTAAACGTTTCCCCAGCGTTCCAGTTTTTCGCCGCTTGCGGTAGCTATAACCTCATAGTCTGTCCATTTATCCGAAATCATGCTTTCTCCGCATCCAGTTCGATTTCGAGACCGTTAATAACCAACGTTTTACCGCCCTCTTTATCCTCGATTTTTACCGCAAGAACGTCCTTATCGATTTCACCCGAAGTAAGAATTTCTTTAAGCTGTTCGGACTGAGTATGATAATAAATATTGATTTTGTCCGTTACTTCGAAACCCTTTTCCTTTCTCATGGCTTGAATTTTACTTACAAGTTCTCTTACAAGTCCCTCTCGCACAAGAGCCGGGGTGAGAGTAGTATCCAAAATCGCAGTCAATCCGCCTGCCGATTCGGACGCATATCCCTCTCTGTTTATTACACCGATAAGTAAATCTTCTTCTCCGAGTTCTACTTCCACACCGCCTGTTTCAAATGAATATTTTCCGTCCGCTCTTACTTTATTTACCACCGTTTCGGCATTAGCGGCAAGGTGCACTCTTATTGCGTTAATAAGTTTGCCGTACTTAGGACCGAGCGTCCTGAGCTGCGGCTTTACTTCGTAAGTTACAAATTCGCCTGCATCGGTTATAAATTCTATATCTTTCACATTAAGTTCGTCTGCAATAACTTTAAGCAACTCGTCGTCAAGCTTTTTGGATCCGCACAAAAGCACTCTTCCGAGCGGCTGACGATTCTTTATGTTAGCCGCACTACGAGCGGCTCTTCCGAGCGCCGCCGCATTCATGGCAACCTTCATACCCTCGCTGAGCTTTTCGTCGATAAATCTTTCGTCTGCAGTCGGATACTCGCAAAGATGCACCGATACGGGAGCATTTGCGTCTACGCTGCGCACTATGTTTTGATAAATGCTTTCGGCAATAAAGGGGGTATACGGCGCCGTAAGCTTAGCCAAAGTTACCAAAACTTTATTAAGCGTCATATAAGCGGCAACCTTATCCTCCGTCATATCGCTGCCCCAATATCTTTCTCTGCCCAATCTTATATACCAGTTGCTTAGTTCGTCGGCAAAATCGGCTATAAGTCGTGCGCTTTCGGTAATACGATATTCGTCAAGCATCTCGTTTACGGTCTTTACCAATCTGTTAAGTTCGCTGAGCACCCATCTGTCCGTTACGGAGAACTTGACTTTGTCAAAATCGTACGCCGACGGATCGAATTTATCTATCTCTGCATAGAGAACGTAAAAAGAATAAGTATTCCAAAGCGTTCCGAGATATTTACGCTGAGCTTCGCTTACTGCCTCGGCGCTGAATCTCGACGGAAGCCACGGCATGGACGTCGTGTAAAAATACCATCTTACCGCATCTGCGCCCTGCTTATCGAGCACACTCCACGGGTCCACGACGTTTCCCTTATGCTTACTCATCTTTATTCCGTTTTTATCGCCTACGTGTCCCAAAACTATGCAGTTACGAAAAGGCGCTTTGTTAAACAACAAAGTCGATATGGTAAGCAACGTATAAAACCAACCTCTTGTCTGGTCCACCGCTTCGGAAATAAAATTGGCAGGAAAAGTCTTTTTAAACAAATCCTTGTTTTCAAACGGGTAATGATATTGAGCGAACGGCATCGAACCGCTGTCGAACCAGCAGTCTATTACTTCGGGCGTACGCTTCATCTTACCGCCGCACTTATCGCACTTAATCGTAATGGCATCAACGTAAGGCTTATGAAGCTCTATATCTCCGTCTAAGTTGCCCTCTTTGATAAGTTCTGCCTTAGAACCTATCACCTTTATTTCTCCGCAATCGGGACATACCCAAATCGGCAACGGAGTTCCCCAGTATCTGTCTCTGGAAAGTCCCCAATCCACGACGTTTTCGAGGAAGTTACCCATACGTCCTTTGCCTATGGACTCCGGCATCCAGTTAACGGAAGCGTTGTTCTTTATAAGCAAATCTCTTACCGCAGTAACTTTTATAAACCACGTCGAACGAGCGTAATACAAAAGCGGCGTATCGCATCTCCAACAGAACGGATAGCTGTGCGTAACCTTCATTGTCTTAAATAACAATCCTCTGCCGCTCAAATCCTTTAAAATAAGTTTGTCCGCATCTTTGCAGAACACGCCGGCAAACTCGCCTGCGTCGCTTACAAATTTACCCCTTTCGTCGATAAGTTGTACAAACGGCAAACCGTACTTTCTGCCTACGTTAGCATCGTCCTCACCGAAAGCCGGCGCAATGTGAACGACTCCGGTGCCGTCGGTAAGAGTTACGTAATTGTCGTTGGTAACGTAATGATATTTCTCTTCGCCTTTATAAAAATCGAACAAACCCTCGTATTCGAGGTATTCGTAATCTTTGCCTTTCTTGGTTTCTATTTCGGTATACTCGGTAAAGAAATTAGGTATAAGCTCCTTTGCCAAAATATATCTTACGCCGTCGGCTTCGATAAGGCTGTAATCGTAATCGGGATGCATGCAAAGAGCAACGTTGGACGGAAGAGTCCACGGCGTGGTCGTCCATGCCAAAATATAAGTATTGTCGGCAGACTTTACTTTAAACTTTGCTACGGCAGTCGTCTCTTCTACGTCCTTGTAGCCTTGAGCGACTTCGTGCGACGAAAGCGCCGTACCGCAACGGGGGCAGTACGGAACGATTTTGTGTCCCTTGTATATAAGTCCTTTTTTGTGTATCTCTTTAAGCGCCCACCAAACCGACTCGATGTAATTATCGTCGTAAGTTACGTACGGATGTTCCATATCTACCCAGTATCCTACTCGGTCGCTCATAAGCTCCCACTCGTGCTGGTATTTCCATACGCTTTCTTTGCACTGCTTGATAAAGGGCTCGATACCGTACTTTTCGATGTCTTGCTTGCCGTCCATACCCAACTTTTTTTCCACTTCGAGCTCGACAGGTAAGCCGTGCGTATCCCACCCGGCTTTTCGCAAAACGTGATACCCCTTCATCGTCTTGTATCTCGGTATAATGTCCTTCATTACTCTGGTTAAAATGTGTCCGATATGCGGTTTTCCGTTAGCGGTCGGAGGACCGTCATAAAAAGAAAACTCTTCGCCGCCTTCGGTCTTTTCTATGCTTTTATGAAAAACGTCGTTCTTCTTCCAAAAATCGATTACTTCTTTTTCTCTCTCGACGAAATCGAGATTGGGATTTACCTTTTCGTACATGTGTTTCTCCGTATAGATAATACTTATCCGTATAATAATTTATTATACAACTTCGACGCATTTTAAGTCAAGTATTTACGATTAGTGCGCCCGTAATAGCTCCATAAAAAAAGACGATAACGTAAGTCATCGTCATTTTTCACAAAAAAACCACCGTACAACCTGCCTTGACAAAACATACCGAAACGTTCGTCCGCCAGCCGACTCCTCTAAAGCTACCTCGTGGCACACGTCGCAATCTACTTAGTGCTGCTGCGGTCAAGCCCTGACACGGTTCATAGCACTCCGTTGCACAAGACCTTAGACTCAACATCACTTAACGGCAACTGCTTTCCATACGCAGAGCCGCAACAGGTATTCTGTCCTACTGTAGCGGATTGTAGGTACAGGGCACCGCTAGCTCCCCACATAGTACGGCTTGAGCTAAATATAACACAGCCGAGCCCGAAAACGCAAGCGTTTGATTGACATTATTTAAAATTGGTACGTTGCAAAAAGTCCGGACGCCGTATTCGGCACGTTTCGACATGCTCCGACGCACGCTTGCATCCCAAGAAACCGTCGTCATAATCCGCATTTTGTCATAACGTTTTTGCTTACGATGCGGTAACACCCTGAATTTACTTTTTACGGTATTTGCCCCAGACTAAATCGCGGTTTTGGTACACAGTCAAAGAAAGTATCTTTCCGTCATCATCCTTGTCGAGCGAAGCGGTTGCCGTCTTAGTAACTTCTCCCTCTATATCGTCGGTAACTTTAAATTTGAAAGTAATGATGTCTCCGTCTATCGTATATTTGCCTTTCGTAACTTTTTCAGGCTTTAACGACTCCGTGCCGGCTTCTGCCATTATGGGTACGGTATAAGTAAAATTTCCGTCAGCACCAAGCTCGATAACTACTTTTTTCCCTATGTAACTCATTTCGTAGCTTCCGCTCACGGAGTTAGAGGCGCAGGCGCAAAAAACAAAAACGCACATCACAAACGAAACGGCTATTGTAATAATTTTCTTCATGTGATTCTCCTTATTATAATTCAATTATAACGGCAAAACAAGTCCGTTGTCAAGTGTTGTGCAAAAATACAAAAACCATTAGGTATCTCGGCTCTCGATAGCGCAGAAAAAGCGTCTGCCGATCGATGCCTTCGGCTAAACATCATCACTTCCGCTTGAAACCATTCTCGGCAGCAAAGTGTCGACATATCACGAATAATGCGGGTACTACGTCACGCATAATCTAAACCTCTATCCTTTTCGACATTTATCCTGCTTTCCTTTATGTCGATTTTAATCGTTATTTGTTTGATTTGCCGACTGCTTATTACATAACTTTGTCGCAAAAAACAGTATACGCATACCATTTTTTTGTCGAAATGTAACGAAAAAGCCGAGTGCTGGCGGCGGTGCGGTAAAGATATTCGCATCGTATATAACTATATAATGCGGCAACGTTTTTCATTTTTATTATAAGCTAGATTAAGCCATTCTCATCCGATCTGCTTTATGCACCCCCGGTCTTATATTTTGCATTGTAGACAGGACAACTCCGTATTTACAGCACGTCCGCACGACTCGAAAAAATGTAAAAGCAAAACCCGACGAGGATATCCCCGCCGGGTCAAAGCCGATCATAAATTACTTAGATGTGTTTACAGCTATTTGAGGTTAGCAAAATATTTGATAGTTCTTACCATCTGACAAGTATACGACATCTCGTTATCGTACCAAGAAACCACTTTAACCAAAGTCTTGTCCCCGAGAGAAGTAACCTTAGTCTGCGTAGCGTCGAAAAGAGATCCGTACGTCATACCAATAATGTCGGACGAAACGATTTGATCTTCGGTATATCCGTAAGACTCGTTGGCAACCTTCTTCATATAAGCGTTTATTTGTTCCTCGGTAACTACGCCGTTAACTACTGCAACGAGTTCGGTAAGCGAACCGGTAGCCACAGGCACTCTCTGAGCTGCGCCATCGAGCTTTTTGTTAAGTTCGGGGATAACCAATCCTATTGCTTTAGCTGCGCCGGTGGTATTGGGAACAATATTGCATGCAGCTGCTCTCGCTCTGCGGAGATCGCCTTTTTTGTGCGGAGCGTCCAATGTCGACTGGTCTCCGGTATAAGCGTGAATAGTGGTCATATAGCCTTTTTCGATGGGACAAAGATCGTTAAGAGCCTTAGCCATGGGCGCAAGGCAGTTAGTGGTACACGAAGCCGCCGAAATAATATCGTCTTCAGCCTTAAGCGAAGTATGATTTACGTTATAAACTATGGTCGGCATTGCGTCTTTTGCCGGAGCGGAAATAACTACCTTTTTAGCTCCCGCCTTAATGTGGTCCGCAGCCTTTTCTTTGGACGTGTAAGCCCCGGTACATTCCAAAACGACGTCGACGTTCATTTCACCCCAAGGAAGCTTCGTAGCGTCAGCTTCGGCAAGGAATTTTACCTTTTTGCCGTCGATAACAAGCATGTCGCCTTCAACGCTTACTTTGTCGCAAAGCGCATATCTGCCCTGAGTAGAATCGTACTTAAGCAGATGCGCAAGCATTTCGGGATTATAAGTACGGTTGTTTATTGCAACCACCTCGTAACCTTCGGCGCCGAACATTTGTCTGAATGCAAGACGACCGATTCTGCCAAAACCGTTTATGGCAACTCTAACATTTTTCATAACCAAACTCCTTTAATGTTTGTTTTATATATTATAACTCCCTGTAATGAGATTATAACCGTAAGTTATTTAAGATTTTCGGGATTGAGCGGTTTAAGCTCGTCAATGACGAAAAGTCCGTCTTTTCGTATAAGTTTGTCGTCGAACCAAATTTCGCCGCCGCCATATTGAGGCGTCATTATAAGCACAAGATCCCAGTGCAGCGAAGAAACGTTGCCGTTCCATGCGTCGTCATAACAAGCGCCGGGAGTAAAGTGTATGGAGCCTGCTATTTTTTCGTCAAACAGTATATCGCCCATAGGTTGCGTTACGTACGGGTTAACGCCTATAGCAAACTCGCCGACATACCTTGCGCCCTCGTCGCAATCGAAAATCTTTTCGAGATGCTCGGGATAGTTTCCGTCTACCTTTACTATTTTGCCGTCCTTAAAGACGAATTTAACGTTTTCGAATTTTACGCCGTCATGAATGGACGGAGCATTGTAAGTAATAACGCCGTTTACGCTGTCTCGGACGGGCGCAGAATAAACCTCTCCGTCAGGGATATTACATTGACCGGAGCATTTCACTGCGCCGATACCTTTTATACTGAAGCTAAGATCCGTATCTTTTGCGACAAGACGAACTTTATCCGTCTTATCCATAAGGTTCTTAAGCGCATCCATGGCTTTATCCATTTTTCCGTAATCGAGATTGCATACGTCGAAATAGAAATCTTCGAACTTTTCGGTAGGCATGCCCGAAAGTTGACTCATAGAATCATTGGGATAGCGCAGAATTACCCATTTGGTTTTGCAAACTCTGGTCTGATGATGCACGGGATAACCGTATATTGCCGAATATAATTCGTTTTTCTCGGGCGGAACGTCGCTTAAGTCATACGAATTATTGCCGCCTCTGACGCCTATGTATGCATCCATGTCCTCCATGCGGCATAACGCATATTTCGCCATTGCCTTAAGATGTTCTTCGCTTGTTTCCGTAAGCAAAGCTCGCTGAACTTTTCTGTCAAAAGTTTCTACGTAAGGCAAACCGCCGACTTTATATACTTCCCTGACAAGCTCTACGACAAGTTCCGAAGGTACTTCGTAAGCTTCGATTAAAACTTTTTCTCCCTTTTTTAACGCTATAGAATAGTTAACAAGATTATGCGCAAGCGTTTTTATTCTTGGGTCTTTCATTTTTCTCTCCCTTGGCGTTTTGCTTCGCATAAATAGTAAGCAAAACAACTATAAATAAAGTATAACCGCAACGGCGATAAAAGTCAATCAAAAGTAAATTAAAGAAAATTTTATTTTACGTGTGTTTTTGGTGGCGTAATTCGTTTTAATATAGTATAATATAGTCAGATTAACTTTGGAGGTACATATAATGCCATTGGTTACTTCAACCGAAATGTTCAAAAAGGCGTATGAAGGCGGCTATGCGATAGGTGCTTTTAACGTAAACAACATGGAGATTATTCAAGGCATAGTCGAAGCGGGCAAGCTCGAACGCTCACCGCTTATTCTTCAGGTATCGGCAGGCGCCAGAAAATATGCCAGCCCGATATATCTTCGCAAGCTCGTAGAAGCTGCCGTAGAAGACTCCGGTCTTCCTATCTGCTTACATCTCGATCACGGCGATAGCTACGAACTTTGCGTTCAATCCATCAAAGACGGCTTTACGTCCGTTATGATCGATGCGTCCAAACATCCCCTTTCGGAGAACATTCGCATAACAAAAGAAGTAGTTAATTACGCTCACGACCACGGCGTAGTAGTAGAAGCCGAACTCGGCAGACTCGAAGGCGTCGAAGACGACGTAAACGTAAGCGCCGAAGAAAGCAGCTACACCGATCCCGATCAGGTTCAGGAATTCGTGGAAAAAACCGGCGTAGACAGCCTTGCTATAGCAATCGGAACTTCGCACGGCGCATACAAATTTAAAGGCGAACCCAAGCTTCGTTTCGACATCCTCGAGGAAGTGGAAAAACGCCTTCCCGGATTTCCCATCGTACTTCACGGGGCAAGCTCCGTACTCCCCGAATACGTTCATACCATAAATGAATTCGGTGGCAGCATGAACGGCGCCAAAGGCGTTCCCGAAGATATGTTGCGAAGAGCCGCAAGCATGGCTGTCTGCAAAATAAATATCGACTCCGACCTCAGACTTGCCTGCACCGCAGCTATACGTCGTCACCTCGCAGAAAATCCGACGCACTTCGATCCTCGTCAGTATCTCGGACCTGCAAGAACTCTTATTACCGAATGTGTGAGACACAAGATAGTAAACGTTCTCGGCAGCAGCAACAAAGCGTAAAATATATAATTTCATTTTTACCTTCCATAAAAAACGTTCGCAGACGATTTTGTCTGCGACGTTTTTTATTGTCTTACTCGTATTCTGTTGTGGCACCGCTTTCTATCGGCGCAAAATAGAAATGTATTAAGTTCCGTCTCCCTACCCGCCGCACATATAACCGACTCATCTCTTTAACCGATTTCTGTTATCTGCGTTTAAAAGTCGAAATAAAAAAAGACGAGAACACAGCTCTCGTCAAATTATTTCTGCGATTTATGCAATCCGGCATAAAATCTTTTAGCCGCACTTTATGCGATAACGCATTGTGACGGTAAGGCTTCGTGGTACAAAATCACAGCAGTTCCTTTATTTCCCTCAGTGAAGTTATCGTAGCGACTGCGTCGTCGCAAGTCTCCCCGCTTTTTTTGTGATCGAACCAAACGGCGGCGATACCTGCTCCGCATGCGCCGGCTATATCCGCTCGCTGCGAATCACCTATCATTACGACGTTACGGCGATCTACGTTCAAACCGCTTAAACATTTTTCGAAGAATTCGACGGACGGTTTACCTACGCCCAACGATTCGGATGCAAACAACTTGTCAATATGTCTGTGCAATCCGCTAATCTTTAACCTATTTGTTTGCTGATTTGTCATGGCATTGGAAGCCGCCGCCACTACATACCTTTCATGCAAATAACCGAGCGCATCTTCCGCACCCTCCATAGGCACGGCTATATCGAACAACTTATCCGTAAAATCTTTCTCAAACTCCACGCCGTCTATTTTTATTTTAATATCGTTAAACACGATATTCCATCTGCGTTCGAGCAATTGACCGACGGTAAGCGTATTTTGTTCGACTTGATGCCAAAGCTCCTTATTTCGTCGCTTAAACGTCGCAAACATTTCGTCGTTAAAACCATAACCTCTGCTTATAAGACATTTTTCCATAGCAAGAGCAGAGCTGCGATCGAAATCGAGCAAAGTGTCATCCACGTCTATAAGTACGGCTTTTATGTCGAGCGGTAATTTTTTGCTTTTGTCCGAAGCGGAAATAAATCGATTACTCCCGTTCAATTTTGTTCCGCCTTCGCTTGTTCTTCCTCTTTCTGCAAAGCGGGAACCGAACCGCCTATACCTACAACGTCGTCGACCGGCATGGAAAACGCCATACCGTGTCCGGCAGTATTTAATCCTACTTGGTTATACAGCGCATGCAAAATACTGTCCTTTATCTCCACAGGAACTACCAACATAAGAATTTCTTTTTCGGGCTGAATGGCTATATGAAAATACGCTTCCGCATCGGGATTGGCAGTACCTCTTGCCCTTATAATAGTACCGCCTCTTGCTCCCTTTGCCCTTGCTATGTTCATAACCTGTTCCGCATAGCCGGCGTTTACAATACACAAAATCATTTCAAATTTATTCATCATTCCCTCCGTAGCCTATCCGACTACACTTCTTCGTTTACTTCCGGTCTGTTATTCGCCAAAAAACCGAACAGTTGCACTCCGATCATCCCCGAAAACGGAACGGTAAACGCAATACCTTTGCCGTTTTTTACGTTGGATAATTTATCGGAAATCATCTCCAAAGTCTCTTTTATTTTATCTTCCCTTATCACGCTCAGAATTATCGCTTTTTCGGTGTTCGTAAGTCCCAATACATGTAATATTTCGGTGTTTGCGGTGCCGTTGCCGTAAACCACCATTTGCATGTTCACTCCCTTAGATTCGATATAATCGGCAAAAAGTTCACCCTTGTTTCGATTGACTACTGTCACAAGAAGCTTTAACTTAACCGCCGAAAGCTCATTTTTATTTTTTTTGATAGGTTTTAATTTGGACTGCTTTTCGTTCATAGTCACCTCACATAAACCTTATGATCTGCTCATCGCCTTCGTCATAAATGCGACGCATGCTTATCTTCTCTCTCAGTTTTTTGCCGAGTACCGCCTTAAAGCCCAATGACTGTATCGTGATAAGCGGAGTCATTGCTACCATCGCAACTACGCCAAACGCAGACGAAAGAACGTTTTCCTCTCCGTGCATTGCTGCGCATATGCCTATTGCGAAAGGTAATATAAAACTGGACGTAAGCGGTCCTGACGCAACTCCGCCGGAGTCGAATGCGATTGCCGTATATATCTTAGGGACAAAGAACGACAGTGCTAGCGACAATATGTAGCCGGGGATAAGATAATATAACACTGAAAATCCGTATATTACTCTTATTACCGAAAGTCCTATAGATACGCCTACGCCAACAGACAAAGCTATAAGCATAGAACGCTTGCTTACCGCACCGTCGGTAATTTCTTCGACTTGCTTGTTAAGTACATGCACCGCAGGCTCGGCCAGTACGACAACCGCTCCGATTAAAACTGCGAACGAAATAACTACAGCGGGATGAACGGATGAAAGTTCTTCGCCCAGTTTAAATCCTATCGGCATAAAGCCGACGTTTACCGCAGTAAGAAATACCACCAAACCCACATACGTATACAAAATTCCGATACCTATTTGCAGCAACTTCGACTTGGGCAGCTTTAGCACCGTAATTTGCAGCACGGCAAAAAATATAACTATAAGTCCTAACGCCTTTGCTACTTCCCAGAACGTTGCGAGTATTACGTCGGATAGTCCTTCCAACGCCGCAGTCATAGAATAATCGCTTAATTTATAATCCAGCGAACCGCTTGCCGTAAGCGAAAGGATCATAACCGCAAGCATGGGTCCTACCGAGCAAAGCGCAACTAAACCGAAGCTGTTTTCGTTACTGCGCTTTCCGCCGACCGTTGCGGAGATGCCTACGCCCAAAGCCATTATAAAGGGTACTGTTATAGGCCCCGTCGTAACGCCGCCGGCATCGAAAGATAACGGTATAAATTCCCCCTTACCGCTGTCTATAACCAAAGCGGCAAAAGCAAACAAAAGCATATAAGAAAACATAAGCAGCGGAGACAAATTGCGCTTGAAAACTATTTTTAATACGCCTATCAACAGAAAAAGTCCGACACCGCCACCTACAGTAAAGATAAGCGCTTTGCCGTTTATAACATTAGCGACCTGCTTTGCAAGCACCGAAAGATCAGGTTCGGCAACGGTAATGAGTACGCCCATAGCAAAACAAACCGGCAAAAGCAGTTTTAACTTCCTCGATTTGGTAAGGCCGGTACCTATCTGCTCTCCCATAGGTGTCATGGCAAGATCGGCGCCGAGATTAAAAAGCGCTATACCTATAATCAAAAGAACTGCCGACACGACAAAAACGACCAACTCTGTTTTAGTCAAGTCCACCAGCGGAGTAAAGTAAAGAATAAGAACGATAAATGTTATCGGCAGTACCGATATGAGCGCTTCTTTCAATTTTGCCAATAGCGTTTTTGCCATATTCCCTCGCCGTTGCATTATATTTTTTGTCTTGCAGCCAATCCGAACACATTATATTATGTACAACTTTGCCTTAATCTTAGGTATTATAACATACAAAAATATGTATTGCAATTGTTATTTTGCCGTTTTACCAAAATTTACACAGAAAAAATATTGAAAAAATTTGTTTTTCCTATTGTCAAACTAAAAATTGTATGGTATAATTATATCGATTCGGGCTTAAATCGAACTATAAAATAATGTTCGGATACGGCGGTCAGGCTTTACTTTTTGCGACAAAGGAGCGTTTTTCTACCGATGAAAGCGGCAAGCGACAGCGTAGTAAACAAATTAATAGTTTTGTTTTTTATGGACAAAATGGACGTTCCCATGACCGAAAGCATTATAATGGAAGCTTGCTATTACAAAAACACCTGGCTCGAATACATGGATTGCGTACAGTCGCTCAACCTGCTTATCGAAGCGGGTTTTATCTACAAAACAGTGCGAGACAATACCACGTATTACTCGATAACTTCGGACGGAAGAGCATGCCTTTCGCTCTTTTATTCGCGAATCCCGGCTTCCATCCGTTCGGAGATAACGGATTTTGTAAAGGAAAATCGGGCGATGTATCGTCGCAAGCAGGAGTATTCTACCTCCTATCGCCTGAACCCCGACAAAACTTATACTTGCACTCTTAAAATCGTGGATTATATGAAAACCACTGTCGACATCAAACTAAACGTAGAAAACAAAGAAATCGCCAAAGCCGTTGCAAGCAAATGGCAGTCCAAAGCCGCCGAAATTTACGCTATGCTGCACGAACAGCTTGTCGATTAAAAAGGAGATTTTTATGGACAGATTAGAAACTTATCGCCCCTCCGGCATTTGTAGTAAACAAATTATTTTTACTGTAAACGAAGACAACGTTATTACTTCTTGCCGATTTATACACGGATGCTCTGGCAACCAACAAGGTATTTCTCGACTTGTAACCGGAATGCATATAGACGAAGTTATTGATAGGCTTAAAGGCATACCGTGCAAAGGCGTTACCTCTTGTCCCGATCAACTCGCAAGAGCCTTAATGGCATACAAAGAGAAGTACGATATAAAATAATCTTCGTCTTACTCCGAACATATTTGTCCGCATTTATTGAAGGCATATGATATGCCTCGATATAAGCGTTCGATTTGTCGATTACTGTTTGCGATTTTTTATTTTGTCAAAAAACGAGCGATATTTGCTACGTATCCCCCAAATCTTCAACTCGGTGGATCGCTTGAATTTGCAAGTCGCTCGTTTTTTGCTATCGTTTTTTTAGTTTAAGGTATTTTTGCTTTGTGGCATTGCCCCCTCTCAAATGTCTTTCGCTTAAATTGAACTCCAATACTTCACTGACTTTTTTTGCTTTAACTGCATCGAACGAATAAAGTCTTGACGTAACGTCTTTATGTACGGTAGATTTGCTGACTCCGAAAACTTTTGCGGTATCTCTGACAGTTGCTCCCGTGCGTATAATATAATCGGCAAGCAAATCGCATCTTGTTTTTACATAAGCTCTCATAGACCATCCTTAAACACAACTTTCGCATTTTTTATTTCGAACGCTGCGCTCACTATAATCTATGAATTATTTTGACGAATTATAACACAAATATTTGCGCTTTGCCTCCGAACGTACCGCATCACGATTACAGATAAAATAAAGAAAACGTTTCGCCGCTCATTTACGACTCCGATTAGTCTGCGTAACGTCAATCGCTTCCTTTTAGTCTGCGTACGTCAATCGCTTCCTTTTATTCCGCAGAATCGCTGCGCCGTCAATACAATTGCGCTTACACTCAAATTAGTCTGCGTAACGTCAATCGCTTCCTTTTATTTCGCAGAATCGCTGCGCCGTCAATACAATTGCGCTTACACTCAAAAAACTCCGCAACATGTCGTTGCGGAGTTTTTTAAACAAATTATTACCGAGAAAATTATCTCTTGCTAAACTGCGGAGCCTTACGAGCCTTCTTGAGACCGTACTTTTTACGTTCCTTCATTCTCGGATCTCTGGTAAGGAATCCTGCCTTTTTAAGTGCGCCTCTGTACGATGCGTCTGCTTCACAAAGAGCTCTTGCAATACCGTGACGGATTGCGCCTGCCTGACCGGAAGTACCGCCGCCGTAAACGTTAACGTATACGTCGTACTTATCCGTTGCGCCTACCAAAACGAGGGGCTGATTAACTATCTGCTTAAGAGTGTCGAGACCGAAGTACTCGTCAAGCGATCTCTTATTAACTACCACGCTGCCGTTTCCGGGGAGCAATCTTACTCTTGCGATTGCCTTCTTTCTACGACCGGTACCGAGAAATTGAACCTTCTTTTTATTAACTGCCTTAGCCATATCAGTTGTACCTCTTTTCTACTAATTTCATCACTTCGGGTTGCTGAGCTGCATGCTCGTGTTCGCTACCCTTATAAACTCTGAGTTTCTTAAGCATCTGTCTGCCCAATCTATTTTTGGGAAGCATACCCTTTACTGCGGTGTAAACTGCGTCGTCGCTGTTTTCGGCAATATACTTTTTGTACTGAACTTCCTTAAGTCCACCCATGTAAAGAGTGTGATGTCTCTTGAACTTCTGTTCGAGTTTCTTTCCGGTAAGAGCAACCTTATCGGTATTGATAACGATTACGTAATCTCCGGTGTCTACGTGCGGTGTATAAATGGGCTTATTCTTACCTCTGAGAACTGCTGCCACCTGACTTGCAAGACGACCGAGCGGCTGACCTGCTGCGTCAACGACGTACCACTTGCGCTGCGAAGCGGCAACTTTATCGTTTGCCATAAAAGTTTTCATTTTATAAATCATCCTTTATTATTTAAGTCGCACGCCGACGAAATCATTTCACGCTAATTCCACGACATGACTGCATTGCGCACATCGAAAACGTCCGATTTAGGGGGCTAATCCTAAGTCGCATACGCCTCCGAATACAAAATGCTCGTATATTCTACTACAAGTAAAGTATTTTGTCAACTGTTTTGCAAGTAAAAATAGCAAAAACGGCAGTGAAAAATCAAATTTTCTCTATTAGCAGCGGTATTCCCTTTATACACCTCTCGATGTTTCTTTGTACCAATCGCACATCTGCCATAACCGATTATAATCGATTGATTATCTTAAAAAACGCTTAGCTTGCGTTGTCATCGAATTATCCGATTTGCCTCTTTGCCGACACTCGTTTTTTGCGTTCGCACAACGGCTCTCTGCCAAAATCACGGTTGTCTTTGCTATGCGAACAAGCTTTACAATCATACTTATGTAAAAAGTTTCATCTCTTTCCTTTATTCAAGCGAAGAATACGAACGAAAATTTTTGTTTTAGTTCTTCTTCATTGTTTCTTTGTTACTTAATTCCTACTCTGAACTCGGCAGATAATCACGCTTTGTAAAAACATAATCGTCTCAACGATAATAAAGGATTACGGAACTAAAAAAACAACCCCGACCGTCTCTAACGAGGCGATCGGGGAAGATCAACACTACAAACGCACTGCTAAACAATTAGGTATGGTGTTTTTTGCAATACAGTATGCTCAACGTCTGCAGATAATCAAGGAGCATCAAATATATTTGTTGAATTTTTTATTTACGGCTCTTCCGTATTGTTGCCCTTACCGATAGACTCGAAATATCTGTTGATGATATCTT